>OGUF01000644.1_pt1 | contig 17527 bp, 12 predicted proteins | sample 1573681 | NCBI WGS metagenome assembly OGUF01 (sample SAMEA2582049, study PRJEB24529) | metagenome | biome: Human gut stool | place: China | collected 2011
TACAAGCTTGGCAAGAAGGTCGGAGTATTTATCACTGTCAGAGATTCTGACAAGGGCGAGATACCACAGACAGCTAAGATGTTCGCTGACCTTGGATTTAAGATATACGCTACAAACGGCACTGCTAAGGTGCTTCACGAGCATGGCATCGACGCTGAGGTAGTGGCTAAGATACACGAGAACGAGGACAATAACACTCTCACGCTTATCGAGAGCGGAAAGATAGCTTATGTTATCTCCACTTCTTCAAAGGGCAGGATACCTACAAGAGATTCTGTTAAGATAAGAAGAAAGACAGTTGAGTGGAACATTCCTTGTCTGACTTCTATCGACACTGCAAACGCTATTGCGGCATCTATCAGAAGTAAATACACTGAGTCAACTACTGAGATAGTTGATATCAACAACATGAGAACTGAAAAGCAGACATTTGAGTTCACAAAGATGCAGGGCTGCGGCAATGACTATATCTACTTCAACTGCTTTGACCAGAGAATAGACAATCCTGAGGGTCTGGCACTCAATCTGTCTGACAGACACTTCGGTATCGGCGGCGACGGCGTTATCCCTATCTGCCGTTCAAAGGTCGCAGACGCTAAGATGAGAATGTTCAATCTTGACGGTTCTGAGGGCAAGATGTGCGGAAACGGTATCAGATGCGTTGCTAAGTTCATGAGAGATAACGGCATTGTTGACAAGGACGAAATGACTATCGAAACACTTTCGGGTATCATGACAGTTTCACTTATCCGTCACTACGGTGAGGTAAGCGGTGCTACTGTAAACATGGGCAAGGCTATTCTTGCTCCTCACCTTGTTCCTGTTGAACTTGAGCCTGACAAGAACGGCAGGGTAGTTGACAGAAAGGTGAACATTTCAGGAAATGACTACAACATCACCTGCGTTTCAATGCGCAATCCTCACGCTGTTGTATTCATGAACAATGTTGACAGCCTTGACATTGACAAGGTAGGTCCTGAGTTCGAGCATGACAAGATATTCCCTGAGAGAGTGAACGCTGAGTTCATCAAGGTGATCGATGACCACACACTCAAGATGAGAGTATGGGAGAGAGGCTCCGGCGAGACTTGGGCTTGCGGCACCGGTGCTTGTGCAGCAGCAGTTGCGGCTGTTCTTAACGGATTCTGCAAAAAGGACGAGGAAATATCTGTTATACTTAAGGGAGGCACTCTTAAGATAAGATACACAGACGAGGCTGTATATCTTACAGGCGACGCTGTAACAGTATTCTCAGGTCACATCGTAATGTAAATTTCGCAGCGGACACTGCGTTAAAAAAGCGGCAGCCGCAGAGCGTTTTGAATGTGCTTTGCGGCTGTGTGCGTTTTATAAGTTTGACCCGTGAAACTTTGGGTCGCAAAAATGAAAAGGAGTTGGAATTATGCCAAGTATAAACGAAAATTTTCTCAAGCTGGAAAAGAATTATCTTTTTATAAACATTGCCAAGAAGGTAAAGGCTTTCACTGAGGCACACCCTGAGGCTGACATTATCAGAATGGGTATCGGCGACGTTACTCAGCCTATCGCAAAGTGCGTTGTTGAGGCAATGAAAAAGGGCGCTGACGAAATGGGCGTCAAGGAAACATTCAAGGGCTATGAGGACAGCGGTGCAGGATATGACTTCCTGAAAGAGGCTGTTGCAGGCTACTACAAGAGCTTCGGTGTTGACATTCCTGCTGACGACATCAGGATAAACGACGGTGCAAAGTCTGACTGCGGTAACATTGTTGACATTTTCGGTGACGACAATGTAGTGCTTATCACTGACCCTGCATATCCTGTATATGTTGACACGAACCTTATGAACGGCAGAAAGGTAATTTATGCTGATTCAAACGAGGAGAACAACTTTGCGGCTATGCCTGACGAGAACGTAAAGTGCGACATTATTTATCTTTGTTCACCTAACAATCCAACGGGTTCTGTTTACACTAAGGAGCAGCTTAAAGTTTGGATAGACTATGCAAAGAAGAACAACGCTATCATCATTTACGATTCTGCATACGAGGCATTCATTACAGAAAAGGACGTACCAAGAAGTATTTTTGCTGTTGAGGGTGCAAAGGAATGTGCTATCGAGATGTGCTCACTTTCAAAGACAGCAGGCTTCACAGGCACAAGATGCGGTTACACGGTAATTCCTAAGGAGCTTGAGCGTGACGGTCACAATATCTATGCAACATGGTACCGCCGTCAGGCAACAAAGTTCAACGGTGTTTCATGGCCTGTTCAGTGTGCTGCTGCCGCTGTATTCAGCGAAGAAGGTCAGAAGCAGATCAAGGAGAACATTTCTTACTATCAGGAAAATGCAAGAATTATCGCATCTGCTCTTGATGAACTCGGCATCTACTACACAGGCGGTAAGAACTCACCTTACATCTGGCTCAAGTGTCCGAACAACATGGGCAGTTGGGAATTCTTTGACCTCCTCCTCAACGAGGCAAATGTTGTAGGTACTCCGGGTGAGGGCTTTGGCGAAAACGGCGCAGGCTACTTCCGTCTTACATCATTCGGTGACAGAGAAAACACGATTGAGGCTGTTGAGAGAATCAAAAAGGTTCTCACAAACCTCTCAAAGTAATTTGATTGAATTCAGATTATTATATTGAATAAAACACACAGCGGATAACCCGAATTTTAAGGTTATCCGCTGTTCTTATACGGTGAGCCGCCCCTACGCAAAAAAAGGACATTCCATTTGGAATGTCCTTTTGATATCATATTAAAATCAGAACTTAATCTTTTCAGCAATATAATCGTTGAGCTTGTCAATTGCAACTCTTTCCTGCTGCATTGTGTCACGGTCACGAACCGTTACACAACCGTCGTCAACAGACTCAAAGTCATATGTGATACAGAACGGAGTACCGATTTCGTCCTGTCTTCTGTAACGCTTGCCGATTGAACCGGCATCGTCATAATCAGTCATAAAGTCGGCTGAAAGCTGTTCATAAACCTTGCCGGCCTGCTCATTGAGCTTCTTTGAAAGCGGAAGAACGCAAGCTTTGTACGGAGCAAGCGTCGGATGAAGTCTTAACACAACTCGTGTATCCTTTTCGTCGATAACTTCTTCATCGTAAGCTTCAACAACAAGAGCAAGGAAAAGACGCTCAACACCGAGTGACGGCTCAATAACATACGGAATGTACTTCTCGTTTGTTGTCGGATCAAAATACTCAAGTGTCTTACCGCTTGTTTTGCTGTGCTGTGTAAGGTCATAGTCTGTTCTGTCGGCAACGCCCCAAAGCTCGCCCCAACCGAACGGGAAGAGATATTCAAAGTCTGTTGTGGCTTTTGAATAGAAACAAAGCTCCTCTTTTGCATGGTCACGAAGACGGAGATTTTCTTCCTTAATATTGAGAGAATAGAGCCAGTCACGGCAGAAACCTCTCCAGTATTCAAACCATTCAAGGTCAGTGCCCGGCTTGCAGAAGAATTCAAGCTCCATCTGCTCAAACTCACGAACACGGAAAATAAAGTTACCGGGTGTGATTTCGTTTCTGAAAGATTTACCGATTTGTGCAACACCGAAAGGAACTTTCTTACGGCTTGTTCTCTGAATGTTAGAGAAGTTCACGAAAATGCCCTGAGCAGTTTCGGGACGAAGATAAATTTCATTCTTGCTGTCCTCTGTAACGCCCTGGAATGTTTTGAACATAAGGTTGAACTGACGAATGTCGGTAAAGTTGTGCTTGCCGCAGTTAGGACACGGAATCTCTTTTTCCTTGATGTAATTCATCATTTCTTCATTTGTCCAGCCTGCAACATTTGTACCGTCAAAATCTTCAATAAGGTTGTCGGCACGGTGACGGGTTTTACATTCCTTACAATCCATAAGCGGATCAGAGAAACCGCCGAGATGACCCGATGCAACCCATGTCTGCGGGTTCATAAGAATTGCAGAGTCAAGACCTACATTATATTTGTTCTGCTGAACAAACTTTTTGAGCCATGCGTTTTTGATATTGTTTTTAAGTGCAACACCGAGCGGACCGTAATCCCATGTGTTTGCAAGACCGCCGTAAATTTCGGAGCCTGGGTAAACAAAGCCTCTGTTTTTACACAGGGCAACGATTTTATCCATGGTTTTTTTGCTGTTTTCCATAACTTAACCTCTCTTAACAGATAGATAGATAAAAATAACCATTAAAATAATACAATTATTTGCAACTGTTGTCAAGTAAAAACACCAAATGTTAGCGCATAACAATAGGTTTAAAACAAGAATTAGAAAAAATTTACAAACTTGCCAAAAACCACTTGTAAATCTGAACATTTTGATATATAATGTAATTACTCGAAATTTGAGTAACAAAAAAGGAGGAATTAGCGATGAAAAAATCATCCAAGGTTCTCAGTTTGGTGCTTGCAGTTCTTATGGCTGTATCCTGTTTTTCAGGCTTGACCATATTCTCTGCATCAGCTGAAGAAACCGACACAAAAATCTATTTTGACGCATCTAATCTCCCTGCAGATTGGGGAACAACAAAGACAGTATACTGTCACCTTTACGCTGTAGCAGGCGATGATTTACCTGAAACATCTTGGCAGGGTAAGGCAGAGAAATGTAAGCAGGATTCTGCTACAGGTCTTTACTACTTCGATACTGCAAAATTGAAGTCAGCTGACGGCACTAATCACGGCGGTCTTAAAGACAACGCTGACTATGCTGTAATTTTCTCAACAATTGATACTAAATCACAGAGTCACCAGACCTGTAACGTAACACTCGGCAAGCCTTGTCTCGGCGACACAATTTACCTCACAGGCGGTACAGTTGAGAATACCGAAGATTCATCAAAGCGTGACTTTGCTGCAACATGGAAGAAGAACAGCGATAACTACGGTCCAAAGGCTGCAATCACATCACTCGGTCATGTAACTGAGGGCAGATTCCCGATTTACCTTTCAAGAGCAGAAATGGTTGCACAGGCTCTTTTCAACTGGGCTGTTAAGAATGCTAAAAACTACACTCCCGAAACTGTAGCTGACATTTGTGCACAGGTTGAGGCTGAGCCAATGGATGTTTACAACGCTTACGCTGAAATGTATGCAGAACAGCTTGCTGATCCTGTAGCTTATCCCGAGTGTGCTCCGCTTACAACAGTAGCTACACTTCTCGGTATTGATCCTTCAGGTACAACAGCTCCTGCAACAGAAGAACCTACAACTGTTGAGCCTACAACTGTTGAACCCACAACAGAGCCCACTACAGAACCTGCAACAGAGCCTGCTGACGCAACACAGTATGTTGTAGCAGGTGTTGAGTCACTCACAGGTTATGAATGGCAGGGTTCTCCTGCACTCGCTCCCGAAAACGTAATGACAAAGAGCGGCGATGTTTATACAAAGACATTTACAGCTGTTCCGGTGGGCAAAAGCTATCAGTTCAAGGTTGTTGCAAACACAGGTGACGAGCAGAAGTGGATTGGTTTTGACGGTACAGACAACAATGTAACTTTCGATGTAGAAAGTGCTTGCGATGTAACTGTAACTTTCAATCCTGCTACAAACGAGATTGCTGTAACAGGTGACGGTGTTAAAATGGTTACAGACCTTGAAATCAACAGCATTACAGTTGTTGGTAACGGCGAAAACAGCTGGCTTAACGGTGTAGCATGGGGTGTTGACGCTGAAGTTAACCACATGACTAAGATTGCTGACAAGGTTTATCAGATTACATACACAGGTATCGAGTCTGCTGACGCTGCATACCAGTTCAAGTTTGCAGTTAACGACGATTGGGCTGCTAACTGGGGCCTTTCTGTGCAGAGCGCAGCTGCTATAGGCAAGGATTTTGACCTTACATTTAATGGTGAAAATATGCTCCTTAACACAGTTTCTGCCGGTTATCCGGAAGATTCACTCGTTGATGTAACAATCACACTTGATCTTACAAACTTTGATTATCCGTCACGCTCAGGTGCTAAGGCTAATATTAAGATTGACGGTAACCGTGTTCCGCTTCTCGGCGATGCTGACGGTGACTACTCAATTACAGTTGTAGATGCTACAACAATTCAGAAGATTGCTATCAACCTTATGAGTATTGCTGCTGATGATGCAAACGCATTCAAGACATGTGATGCTAACGAGGATGGCAGAATCTCAATCAAGGATGCTACTCTCGTTCAGAAGTACGTCGTTGGCGGTTACGAAACAGGCAATGTCGGTTTACCGATTACTGTTGAATAATAATCGCTGTTGATTAAATTCACAATTGCAATTTACCCCACAGGGTTTTCCTGTGGGGTTATTTTTTGCCGTAAAACAAGGAAATTTTGCCGATAAAGGTGCAAAGTGCAGTAATATGTGGTATAATCATAGTGCAGATGTTCCGCTTTACTCATACGATGGGTTTGTTCTGAATTTAAGCAGAGTTATATTTTACTTAGACTCTGAGGAGCTGATGCTCTGCATCAATTAAAAATGTTCAAAAGAAAAGAGGCGAAGGATGTATGTATATTCATGATATTTCGAGAGATACTCTTACAACCGAAACATATCCGGGTGATCCCGAAACTGTTGTGACTCCGCTGAGAAGTATTGATGAAGATGACGAGTGCAATCTTTCGCAGATTTCTATGTGCGTTCATGCAGGCACGCATATTGACGCCCCTCTCCACTTTTGCCCTGACGGCAAAGGGATAACCGATTTAAGGCTCAACACTTTCTACGGAAAATGCACCGTAATAACGGTTAAGGGTGTGCTGACAGGCGAAGATATGGACAAGCTGTTACCGTATTGCCGAAAACGCATACTCTTTCGTGGGAACGGCAAAACATACCTTTCACATTCTGCCGCAATTGTGCTTGCACAAAGCAGGGTGGTGCTTGTCGGTACGGATGCCGAGTCAATCGCACCTCCGTTTGATGAAGTTAAAACACATCTTGAACTTGGCAGAGCGGATATTGCCGTTCTCGAAAATCTCAATCTTTCGGGAGTGGCTGACGGCGAATATGATTTGTGTGCGTTTCCGATAAAGCTCGGCGGAGTTGAGGCGGCACCATGCAGAGCAATACTCTTTGAACAGGAAAAAGGATTAAACTAAGGTGATATTTATGGTAAAAATGGTAGTATTTGATCTTGACGGCACGCTTATAAATTCGCTTACCGATCTTGCTATAAGTGTGAACTACGGTCTGAAGCTTAACGGTCTTGAAGAAAAGCCGGTTGAAAATTATAAAACATATGTCGGAAACGGCAGAGAAATGCTCATCAGAAGGGCAATGGGAGATGCGTGGACCGATCACGAGCTTTTTGAAAAGGTCAAGGCTGATTATGACAGACACTATGCCGTTCATTGCAACGACCACACCTCCGCATATGACGGTTGTGCCGAAATGCTTGAAAAGCTTGCAGAAAAGGGTGTAAAAACAGGTGTGCTTTCAAACAAGCCGGATGAATTTGTTGATAAAATGCTAAAAAAAGCATTCCCAAATCACAAGTTTACTCAGGCATGGGGACAGAAACCACAGTACAAGACAAAGCCCGAGCCTGATGCTCTGCTTGCACTCCTCGATATGAGTGGCGTAACTCCCGAAGAATGTTTCTATGTCGGTGACAGCGATGTCGATGTGTTTACGGCAAACAATGCGGGTGTAAAAATGGCTGGTGTTTCATGGGGATTCAGGGGAAAAAACGAGCTTATGAACGCAGGTGCGCCCTTTGTTGCAGACACAGCCGAAGAACTTTTTGACTACATTTGCAAATTTATATAATAGTATGAACAAGATAAACTATCAGAAAGAACTCGACAGGGTGATTGAAAAAATAACGGGGGAGGGAAAAGTCCCGAAGCTGCTTTTGCATGTGTGTTGCGCCCCGTGTTCGTCATACTGCCTTGAGTATCTTTCAAAATATTTTGATATCACGGTCTATTTTTACAATCCGAATATTTCGATTGCGGATGAGTATAATTACCGCCTGAGCGAAGAAAAGCGTCTTGTGTCGCTTATGCCGTTTGAACATCCTGTAAAGGTGGTCGAGGGCGAATATCTGCCCAAGGATTACTTTGATTATGTTAAAGGTCTTGAAAATGAACCAGAGGGCGGAAAGCGGTGTGAAAAATGTTTCAGACTGCGACTTGAATCCTCTGCACGCTACGCAAAGGAACACGGCTTTGATTATTTCACAACCACGCTTACAATCAGTCCGCTGAAAAATGCGCAGTTGCTCAATTCAATCGGTGCGGAGCTTGCCGAGAAGTACGGCATTCCGTGGCTGTACAGCGACTTCAAAAAGCGTGAAGGTTACAAGCGTTCAATCATCCTATCAAAAGAATATGACCTCTACCGCCAAAACTACTGCGGTTGCGTCTTTTCAAAAAGGGATAGTATGCAGAGAAAAAACTAATTAATATACCAAAAGACAAATCCCCGTCAGAAATTCTGACGGGGATTAATCGTGTTTGCAAATTATTTAACTGAGATTAACGCATATTAACTTGGTTGTTTTACACAACCGATTTGAGGTATTCGACAATTTCCTGCTGTGTACTCATTTCAAGCACCTTTGCAGTAACTTTGTCTGCCTCTTCTTTTGTCCATGTGGAAATTATTTTTCTCACATTGAGAACTGACGGAGCGGAAACGCTGAATTCTGTGAGTCCGAATGAAATAAGCAACGGAATCATCAGCTTGTTTGCGGCAGCCTCACCGCACATTCCGACTGAAATGCCGTTCTGAACACCGCACTCAATTGTGCGTTTAATCATTCTGAGAACGCTTGGCTGAAGGGGAGAGTAGAGGTAAGACACATCGTTGTTGCCTCTGTCACAAGCCATTGTGTAGCCTGTGAGGTCATTTGTGCCGATGCTGAAGAAGTCTGCCTCTTTTGCAAGCATATCTGCGATAACTGCCGCAGACGCTGTTTCAACCATAACACCAACCTAAATGTTTTCGGTGGAATTTATTCCCATATTGCGTAAATCGGCTTTGCATTCTGCGACAAGCTTTTTGCCCTCACGAAGTTCATCCATAGTTGTGATGAGCGGGAACATAATCTTGATGTCACCGAATGCGCTTGCACGCAAAATGGCTTTAATCTGTGATTTGAAAAGTTCACGGTTTTTAAGGCAATATCTGATCGCACGGAATCCCATGAACGGATTTTCTTCTTTTTCAAGTCCAAGGTACGGAATGTCCTTGTCACCGCCGATATCAAGTGTTCTGATAATCAGCGACTTGCCCTTTAAGATAAGAGCCGCCTTTTTGTAGGCCTCAAACTGTTCGTCCTCTGTCGGAATTGAAGTTCTGTCCATGAACAGAAACTCTGTTCTGAAAAGTCCGACACCCTCGCCGTCTGCATCAACTGCCTTGACAGCGTCTTCAGGTTTTCCTATGTTGCAGAAAAGTTCATAAGCTTCTCCGCTTGCGGATTTTGTTTCTCGTCCCCTGTAATTTTCAAGCTCTTTGCGTTCTGCAAGAAAAGCGTCACGCTTTTTGGAGTATTCTGCAACTGTGTTATCATCCGGATTAACAATTACAGCACCCTCACTGCCGTCAACTACAACTGTGTCGCCGTTTTTCAGGCTTGATGCGACACCCTCAACACTGAGTACGGCGGGAATCTCAAGCGCTCTTGCAAGAATTGCAGAGTGGGAAGTTGTTCCGCCTGTTTCAGTAATAATGCCTGCTATGTTTTCTTTTACAATACCTGCCGTAACAGAAGGAGTAAGCTCCCTTGCAACAAGCACAGTGCCTTTTGGTGCGTCGCTTACTTTAATTTCGTTTACTCCGAGAAGAATGCCGAGAACACCGCTCTTGATATCTCTGACATCAGCCGCACGCTGTTTTGTAAGCTCATCGTCAGCTGCCGAGAACATTGCAATAAACATATCGCACATATGCTCAAGAGCAGATTCCGCACATTGACCGTCTGCAATCAGCTTTTCAATTTCACCGCTGAGATACGGATCTTTGATAATCTGAATGTGACCTGCAAGAATTTCTGCCTCTTTTTCACCGGCTGAACTGCGAAGATTTTCTGCCTGTTTTTCAGTATTGTAGCAAAAAGCATCTACTGCTGCCTTAAAACGCTGTGACTCTGCCTCAGTATCTGTTACTGTTCGTGGAGTGTATTCAAGCGAATGTTCTTCAATAAGCATTACCTTACCGATTCCGATACCCTCGGATGCGGCTGTTCCGTGTAGCATAATCTTCACCTCTTGTAACTGGTCTGTCGGGGCCATTATTCGCCAAGACCGCTCTCAATGAGCTGTACTGCCTCTGCAAGTGCCTCGTTTTCGTCAGCACCGTCGCAAACAACTTCAATTTCACTGCCGCACTTGATGCAAGCCGCAATAATGTTGAGGAGGCTCTTTGCGTTGTACTGATTGCCGTTGAATTTGATTGTAACATCACAGCTGTATTTGCCCATAGCTGTTGCAAAAACCGATGCCGGACGCATATGGAATCCCTGTGCATTTGTGAGTACGAGTTCTTTTGATACCATAATAAAATCTCCTTTATAAACAAATTTGTGTTTTGAAGTTCTGAATCTAATGTCGTGAAAGTTCTTTGAGTTTTGAGGGGTGGCACCGGCTTTTACACCGGTGCCGAGGAACAAAACATTTCAAAAAACGGGTAATAGCAAATTAATTATTTTTTAATCGGTCTTTTGAGAAGTGCAAGCATAAGCATTGAAACTACTGCACCGATTGCAAGAGCAAGGAGGTAGAAATACCATGTACCCTGCATTGTTGCGAATACGAAGATACCGCCGTGAGGAGCCATAAGCTTACAGCCAAAGAGAGCTGAAAGTGCGCCTGCTACTGCAGAACCAACGATACATGAAGGGATAACCTGAAGCGGATGACCTGCTGCGTAAGGAATTGCACCTTCTGTGATGAATGAAAGTCCCATTACATAGTTTACGGGAGCATTCTTTCTTTCTTCGTTTGTCCAACGATTCTTGAAGAATGTGTTTGAAAGAGCGATTGCGATTGGAGGAACCATACCGCCGATCATAACTGCTGCCATAATGATGTATGCCTGATCGTCTGCGTTTGCAAGGTTAAGTGTTGCGAATGCATAAGCTGCCTTGTTGAAAGGACCGCCCATGTCGATAGACATCATACCTGCGAGGAGCGCACAGAGCGGAACCATCATTGCAGGGTTAGAGGCAATAGCGTTAAGGCCGTTTGACATACCTGAGTTAATCATACCCATGAACGGGTTTACTGCGCACATTACAACGAGAATACCGCCGAGTCCGAGAAGCGGATAGATGAGAACGGGCTTGATACCCTCAAGAGCCTTAGGCATCTTATCGCACATTTTTTCAATACCGAGCATTAAGTAACCGCCTACGAAACCTGCGAGCAAGCCGCCGAGGAAGCCTGACGGAACTGTTTCTGCAGCGGCAGGATCCATAAAGGTTGCGCCTGATGTTGCAAGGAAACCGCCTACAAGACCAACGAGAAGACCGGGACGGTCTGCAATTGACATTGCGATAAAGCCTGAAAGGATAGGAACCATAAGGTTAAATGCCACACCGCCGAGTGTCTTAAACCATGCGGCTGCAGGAGTTACCGTACCGAATGCACTGCCAACCTCCTGTGCGTTTACACCGCATGCAATATCAATGAGGAATGCGATTGCAATGAAGATACCGCCTGCTACAACGAACGGGAGCATATGTGATACACCGTTCATAAGGTGACCGTAAGCGCCGCCTCTCTTCTTTGGAGCATCTGCAGAGCCGCCTTTGTGATGATATACGGGAACTTCTTTGTTTACAATCTTGTTGATAAGCTCTTCCGGCTTATGAATACCGTCTGAAACGGCACACTGTAAAACGGGCTTGCCGTCAAAACGGGCAAGATTTATTGTGATGTCAGCGGCAATGATGATACCGTCACAATTTGCAATTTCTTCTTCGGTAAGCACATTCTTTGCACCGCCCGAACCGTTTGTTTCAACCTTAATCGGAATGTTAAGGCTGTCGCCGGCTTTCTGGAGTGATTCAGCCGCCATATAAGTATGAGCAATACCTGTTGGACAGGCTGTGATAGCAAGAACTCTGTAACCCTTCTTTGTAGGAACTTCTGCCTTTGGTTCATCGGGGAACTTTTCTGTTTCTCTTGCGTCAATAATCGAGATGAATTCTTCCGGAGTTTTTGCGGCTTTAAGCTTTGCGGTAAAATCTTCATGCATCAAAAGCTGCATAAGTCTTGCAAGTACTTCAAGATGAACATCACCGTCTGTTGTTGCGGCAATCATAAAGAGCAGCTTACAGGGCTTACCGTCGGGCGAGTCATAATCTACACCGTCGGGGACTGTGATAGCTGTGAGGGCGGGAGCTTTTACAGCTTCGCTCTTGGCATGGGGAATTGCAACCTCCATACCTACAGCTGTTGTGCCGAGTTCTTCACGTTTGAGGATTCCCTCTTTGTAGGCTTTAACATCCTTGAGGTTTCCGCACTTTTCATGTAATGAAACAAGTTTGTCAATTGCTTCGCTCTTGTCGGCAACTTTAACGCCGAGAGCAATACCCGATTTTTTTAATAAATCTGTGATACGCATATTTTTCTCTCCTTTTTAATTAAAATTTTGCAAGCAATTCATTTATTTTTTCTTTTGTGGCAAGTCCGTCAAGAAATGCCGTTGCATTTCCGCACACACTGCCTAATTTCAGCGCATAGGGGTAGCTTTTTGTTTTTTCATATCCTGCCACAAAGCCTGCTACCATTGAGTCGCCCGAACCGACTGTGTTAATTACCTTTTCTTTGAGGACTCCTGCTTTGTGTCTTTTTCCGAATTCGTCAATGAGCATTGCTCCGTCACCGCCGAGTGAAATCAGAACATTTTTTGCACCGAGTTTCTGCAACTCTTTTGCATACTTTTCAATATCATCCTCGGTGTTGATTTCAACTCCGAACATTTCGGAAAGTTCCTGTCTGTTCGGTTTGATGAGGAACGGCTTGTACTTGAGTGCGTTGAGTAAAAGTTTTTTTGTTGCGTCAACTACAATTCGTACATCCTTGCCCTTGATTCTTTCAAGGATTCTTTCATAAACATCATCAGGCATCGTATTCGGAATGTTTCCTGCAATTACGATTGTGTCGCCGTCGGATATTCTGTCAATTTTTGAAAACAGCCTTTCAAGTTCGCCTTCACTTATGTGAGGTCCCTGACAATTGATTTCTGTTTCAACGCCGGCTTTGATTTTTATGTTGATTCTTGAAATTCCACTTTCAAGCTTAATAAAGTCGGTGATAATCCTGTCGTTGCGAATACCCTTTTCAATGGCGTCACCCGTAAAGCCTGCAACAAATCCGAATGCCGTACTTTCAAGGTCAAGCTCTGCAAGTACGCATGAAACATTGATTCCCTTACCTCCGTAGTAATATTCTTCGGCGGTTGTTCGGTTTGTTATTCCCGGAACAAGTGAATCAAGTCTGACAATGTAGTCAATTGACGGATTAAGCGTTACGGTGTAAATCATTTTTTACCTCCTTTATCACCGTTACCTGCGAAAAGTCCGGCGTAGGCAGTTTGTCGGTGATTATACAACATTTTTGCAGAGGGGCAAATGTTACGGAATACACCCTGCGAAATTTTGAATGGTCTGCAAGAACAAATGCCATATAAGATTTGTTGATTGCCGTTTCCTTTATAAGACCTTCTTCAATATCGGGGGTTGTGAATCCCGAACCGATGTCAATTCCGTTTGCTCCCATAAAAGCTTTTGTAAAGTTAAAGCAGTTTATGCTTTTTATTGCTTCGGCACCCACAACAGCCTCGGTAAGCGGTTTTATTTTTCCGCCTACTATATATGTCTGCATACCCTTGTGGATAAGCATTCTGGCGTGTGTTATGCCGTTTGTAACATATGTTGCGTTTGTATTTGTAATGTGGTCAACAAGCTTTAATGTTGTTGTTCCTGCGTCAATATAAACAAAGTCAGAGTCATGGATAAGCTTTGCACAGTATTCTGCAACCGCATCTTTTTCATCGCTCATAACGGTTTCACGATTGCTTACCGCATCTTCAAAAACACCCTCGTTTCTGGTGATTGAAGTTGCACCGCCGAAAACCTTTGTGAGCTTTCCCATCTCATCAAGAGCGGAAAGATCTCTTCTTATTGTTGACTCGGATGAGTCAAGCAACTTTGTTAATTCCGACACCGTGACCGAATTTTTTTCTTCGAGCAAATCAAGTATTGCACGATATCTGTCCTGTGTAAGCATTATCCTCACCTCTTGACTATCTTGAATATCTTGACTACATTATAACACCCTTTTTTTAAAAGTCAAGCAAAATCGGTCAAAAAAATTCAGAAAAATTTAAAGACAGCAAAATTAGATAACAAAAAAAGTGTCGAGCGTTATTTAAAAACAGTATAATTTTACCGTTTTTGCAATTAAAATTGGTGTTTTTGATTATCTCCATTCAAAATCAGTCAAATTAATTATTTTGACTATAATTCTTTTAGCGTGTTGACTGCAAGGTGTTTTTATACTACAATATTAATCGTTGTGTACAAAAAAAGCCTGCAAGTTTTTTGCAGGCTCAAAACGGCGAAATCACGCATTTATATTTTTTGTTTTTTATGTTTTTTTATACATATATATGTCATTCTGACAAATCTTCAATGACTGTGATTTTTCGCTTTTCGGAGATTATAATATTTTCCTCATTCATCTTTTTTATTTCACGCATCATTGCACTTCGGTCAACAGAAAGGTAATCTGCAAGGTCGGAAAGAGGGAGAGGAAGATAAAAGGTGTTTTTTCCTTTTTCGGTTTTAATGTATTCAAAAAAAGTCAAAAGCTTGCTCCTCAGCGTCTGCTGACAGAGAATGTCTGTGTGAGCAAGACTTTTTTTATGAGATTTTTTGATGTATGCACTTATAATCCGCTGGTGTTTACTGCAATGCTTTTCACAACAGGCTGTAAATTTTGAGTATTTCACGAAATCAATTTTGCAGTTTGTTTTGGCACTCAGATAAAAAATTCTGTTGTCTGATTCGGGTACAATGCAGGTGACGATTATGTCGCCCTTTTCATAAAAAGAAATAATTCTCCGCTGATTTTCGGCATTGTCTGTTGTCAGATAAACAGTTCCTTCTTTTATGATGCAAATTGTGTCATTTTCGGGTGAATATGTAGTTATGATTTCACCCCTTTTATACTCTCTTTCAATAGGTTTAAAACACTCGTTTATCCCGATGAAATCTGGTTTTTTAAGCCTTGCACCGCCTATTTCTTCTATCATTTGCAACACTCCATAATGTGTGGCGTTTTTTGTCTTGCCACAAGATATAGTATAGTATATCACATAATTGTTGTCTGTGCAACAGTATTTATATTGCAATTATTGTATAATTGATCTTGCATCGCAAGGGAAGTTTCGTTCCTTGCAATTTTATTGCATAACGCATTTTTTAAACGATATTTTTGAAGATTTATTTTTTATTCGGATTAACAGATATAGGATATTTTTACCAAGGAAGTACCGCAAAATAATTAAAAGGGGAAGGATTATGAGAATTATTAAGCGTAACGGCTCAGAAGAAGATTTCAACATTGAAAAAATTATTAATGCCGTTAAAAAAGCAAACGGTTCGGGGGAACACAAGTTCCTTACAGACGAACAGATTGAGGATGTTGCCGACTATGTTGAATATAAGTGCAACAAAATCAGGAGAGCAGTGTCCGTTGAAGAAATTCAGGATATGGTTGAGGATCAGCTCATGTCAAAGGGTGCGTTTGAGCTTGCAAGAAGATATGTGCGTTACCGCTACAATCGTTCGCTTGTTCGTAAGGCAAATACTACCGATAACAGAATTCTTTCGCTTATCGAGTGCAATAACGAGGAAGTAAAGCAGGAAAATTCAAATAAGAACCCTACCGTCAACAGCGTTCAGCGTGACTATATGGCCGGTGAGGTCAGTCGTGACCTTACAAGAAGAATGCTTTTGCCGGCTGATATTGTTGAGGCTGATAAGGAAGGTATTATTCACTTCCACGATTCGGACTATTTTGCACAGCATATGCACAACTGCGATCTTGTAAACCTTGAGGATATGTTGCAGAACGGTACCGTTATCAGCGATACGCTTATTGAAAGACCGCACAGCTTTTCAACGGCGTGTAACATTGCAACTCAGATTATTGCACAGGTTGCAAGTAACCAGTACGGCGGTCAGAGCATAAGCCTTGCTCATCTTGCACCGTTTGTTCAGGTTTCCCGTGAGAAAATCCGCAGAGAAACTCTTGCGGAAATCGAAGAACTCGGTGTTCATCCCACAGAAGAGAAAATCAACGATATCGTTGAGCAAAGACTTCGCAAAGAAGTAAACCGTGGTGTTCAGACCATTCAGTATCAGGTTGTTACTTTGCTCACAACAAACGGCCAGGCTCCGTTTGTAACCGTGTTTATGTATCTTAACGAGGCTAAAAACGAGCAGGAAAAGCACGACCTCGCCATGATTATCGAAGAAACACTCAAACAGCGTCACAAGGGCGTAAAAAATGAAAAGGGTGTGTGGATTACACCTGCGTTTCCAAAGCTTATTTATGTGCTTGAGGAGGATAACATAACAGAGGACAGCAAGTATTGGTATCTTACGGAGCTTGCTGCAAAATGTACCGCAAAGAGAATGGTTCCCGACTATATCTCGGAGAAGGTTATGCTCCAAAGCAAAATTGATAAAAACGGCGAGGGACATTGCTTTACCTGTATGGGTTGCAGAAGCTTCCTTACTCCTTATGTTGACGAAAACGGCAAGCCGAAATATTACGGCAGATTCAATCAGGGCGTTGTGACTGTAAATCTTATTGATATCGGACTCAGCGCAGGCAAGGATCTTGATAAATTCTGGAAGATTTTTGACGAGAGAATGGAACTTTGCCACAGAGCATTGCAGTGCCGTCACGAGCGTCTTACAGGCACTCTTTCGGATGCCGCTCCTATTTTGTGGCAGTACGGTGCTTTGGCAAGACTTAAAAAGGGTGAAACAATAGACAAGTTGTTATATGGTGGCTATTCTACTATTTCACTTGGATATGCAGGTCTTTGTGAATGTACAAGATACATGACAGGTGTATCACATACAGACCCTAAGGGAACAGAGTTTGCACTTAAGGTTATGCGTTATCTTAATGATATGTGTAAGAAGTGGGCTAAGGAAACTAACATTGACTTTAGTTTATATGGAACACCACTTGAGTCTACAACATATAAGTTTGCTAAATGTCTTCAAAAGAGATTTGGCAAGATTCCGGGTGTAACGGATAGAAATTATATCACTAATTCCTATCACGTTCACGTTGCGGAGAAGATTGACGCATTCACAAAGCTTAAGTTCGAATCTGAATTTCAGCGTCTTTCACCGGGCGGTGCAATCAGCTATGTTGAAGTTCCTAATATGCAAAATAATATTCCGGCAGTTTTGCAGGTTATGAAATATATTTATGAGAATATTATGTATGCCGAACTCAATACTAAGAGTGACTACTGTCAGTGCTGCGGCTATGACGGCGAAATTCAAATAGTT
>OGUF01000654.1_pt1 | contig 17377 bp, 13 predicted proteins | sample 1573681 | NCBI WGS metagenome assembly OGUF01 (sample SAMEA2582049, study PRJEB24529) | metagenome | biome: Human gut stool | place: China | collected 2011
GTTCTTGCAGAGATTGACGATCATATCAAGGGTCTTTTCGCTCTGTTCCATTGTAGTACATCCTTTCCGTCCGCGGCTGGTTTGCCGTGTCGTTGTTGTATCGTTCCGGCAGCTTTCCCCACTGCCGGGCGTGCTTTTCAAAGGGAAAGCACAGTATCTTTACTGTACCATGTTTTGCGCCGCTTGTAAAGCCGAAAACCGGCCTGCTTTGGGGAACAGATCGGTTTTTGCACTTATTTATGGTATTTCATTCCTGCATTGATGGTGCAGGCACGGTAGATCTGTTCCGTGAGCACAAGGCGGGCCAGCTGGTGGGGCATGGTGATGCGTCCCATGCTGAACTTGAGTGCAGCGGCCTTTTTCACCTCATCGGACAGGCCGTGGGACGAGCCGATCACAAAGGCCACGTCTCCTGCCCCGCTGTTTGCGCGGTCGGCAAGGAACTGCGCCAGCTCGTCGGATGAGATCTGCCTGCCTTCAATGCACATGGCCACGATGGCAGCACCCTTGCGCACGTTGGACAGGATGGCCTTGCCCTCCTTGTCCAGTGCCTTTTTTACCACGGCATCCGAGGCGTTCTTTTCCTCGATCTTTTCCTCCGGCAGCTCGATGATGCGGAAGGACGCGAAGGCGGCAAGGCGCTTCTGGTACTCGGCCACGCCCTCGGCGAAATATTTTGCATTCAGCTTGCCCACACAGATCAGGTCGATGTTTTGCATTGCAGTTTCCTCTTTTGTATAGAAACGATTTAAAATTGTCTCCGCTTCGCTCTGACAATAATAGCGGAAAATTATTTTTATAATTTGCAGCTCCGAAACGACTGCGGTCGTTTCGGAACTGCTTTTTCACTGATCGGGCCGTACCGGTCAAATGCATCTTTTCCGCTGCGCGACGGCCGCAGGCCGACAGCGGCAAGATGCCGTTTATCTCCACGACCTTCCCCGTGAAAAGTGAAAGCCAGAAAATCCGCAGATTTTCTGGCTTTCTTTCTATAAAAAATAATTTTTCCTCTGATATTGTCAGAGCGAAGCGGAGACAATTTTAAATCTGTCAGCCTTTATACAGCCCAAACAGCTTGAGCAGCTTCTGCCAGAAGGTCAGGGTCACAGCTGCCGGTTCCGGCTGGGCAGCCGGGGCCGGGGCTGTGATGGCAGTGGTCTGCAGCGCAAACTGCACCGCGCCCACCTCGGTGTTCTCTGCCGAGGTGAAGCTCTGCACCTCCCCGCCGCCGGAAAGACTGTTCAGCAGGCCGTCCAGCTGGGCACCCATGTCGATGCCGGAAATGCTGCTGCGCAGCTCGCCGGTGCCGCCGGTCAGCTGAGACGCCCCCTCCGCCAGCTGCGCAACACCCGCTTTCAGCTGGGCTACACCGTCGGTGTAGGCGTTCAGGCCGTCGTCCAGCTGGACGTACTGGGCGGCAAGCTGGTTCACGCCGTCGGTGAGCACCGAGAGATTGCCCAGCATCCCAGTCAGCACACCGGCCAGCTGACGTACCCCGGCATCAAACTCGCCGTAGCTGCCATTCAGGGTGCTGCTGCCCTCGTGCAGCTGGGCAATTCCGCCGTTCACGGTGTCGAGATAGGTCTGCATGGCATCGATGTTGGCCGTAGACCCCTGCAAAAGCAGGATCACATCCTTGAGCTGCGGCATCATCCACACCATGCCCTGCAGCTGCTGGATGGCCTTGGCATTGCCATCCTTTACCACGTCAAGGTCAAGGCCGTTCTCTTTCAGGATGGCCTTGTAGGCTTCAAAGCTCACCTGCTGCTCCAGCTGTGCCGCGCCCTCATCCAGCCGGGCAATGCCGTCCCGGATCTGGGTAGAGGCATCCAGCAGGGTGTTCAGCTCGTCGGTGGAGGCCGAGATGCCGTTCAGCGCGGTCTGCATCTGGGTGAGGGCGGCACGCACCCGGGCTGAGCCGCCGGTCAAGGCACCGGAATTGCCGTTCAGGGTGTCGATGCCCGCCTGCACCTGTGCAATGCCGTCTGCCAGCGCGTTGGCACCATCGTCCAGCTGCACGGAACCGCTCTGCAGCTGTTCCAGCATCCCGGTCAGGTCCATATCCCCGAGGTCGAGGTTCAGGTTCAGCCGCACGCCGTTCAGGGAAACGGCGTCCATGGCAAAATTCGTCACATCGGCGGTGACGGTCACGTCGCTGTCCGCGCCCGGCAGCAGGATGTAGGAAAGCTGCTTTTTGCTGCCCACATTCGCTACCGTAGCGCCCGGCGCGCTGATGTTCCGGGCAAGGCCGGTGTCCAGACTCATGGTCACCTGCAGCGCGTAGTCGTCAAAAAAGCTGCCGGTGCAGTCCGGGTTGCGGCTCACCTGCAGCCGGATGGAAAGCGCACCGCTTTTGCCGCCCAGCTCGTCGGGGCTGATCTCTGCCCCGTCCAGCGTATAGGTCAGCTTTACCACCCACGGCAGGGCCGTGGCGGCATCCATCGTGCCCTCGTAATAGAGCTTGCCGTCCTCGGTCACATGCACCGTGACCGTATCGCCGCTCTGCTCCACGGCATCGCTCGTGGTCATGTTGCGCACGGCAGTGTAGCTGCCATGGTCCGCCACGGTGTCCCCCGCCTGCACGGAAAAGCTGTTCACGGCGTACACGCCGGTCACAGCACCGGAGGCCGTCAGGTTTGCATAAATGACCTCTTCCTTGGCAGCGGAGGCTGCTGCAAAAGCCGGCAGACTGCTGCCCGCCAGCAGGCAGCCTGCCAGCGCCAGCGCCGACACCCGGCGCACAAATCGATGTTTCATCTTGGTCAAGCCTCCTTCGGCTGTCTTTTCTTTTTTATAATGAGCGGGTCGGCCAGATACAAAAAGCCCGGCAGTGCCGAAAGCACGATGGCCAGCGACACCAGACTGCCCACGCCCAGAAAATTGCCCAGCTGGCCCAGCAGCTGGTTTGTGGAAATGGCTCCCATCAGGAAGCCCACCACCGCCATGGCGCTGCCGGTGGTGCTGACCGAGGTGGTCACGGCGGACACCGTGGCCGCAACGGCTTCTTTGCGGCCCAGCGTCTCGCGGAACTCCTGATAGCGGTCGGAGAAGAGGATGGCGTAATCCACCGTAGCGCCCAGCTGCACCGAGCTGATGATGAGGTAGGCAATGTAGAACACGTACTGGCCCCGGAAGTACGGAATGGCCAGATTGATCCAGATGGCGGTCTCGATGCTCAGCACCAGGATCACCGGCAGCAGCAGCTGACGCTTCATGATGAGCAGGATCAGGAACACAGCACCGATGGCCAGCAGGTTCACCTTGACCATGTCGGCCGTGATGGTGTCCATCAGGTCATAGGTGCTCACGCCCTGACCGGCCAGATAATAATTGTCCGGGTAATATTGCTGCACCGTGGCGCGCACCCGCTCCACCAGTGCAAAGGCCGCATCGCCCTCGGTGTCGGCATCCACCGTAAGCACCATGCGGGTGTAGCCGCCGGAGACCAGCAGCCCCAGCGTATCCCCGGGCACGAACTCCGGCGGAATGGATGCGCCTGCGTTGTCCACGTAGGAAAGGATGCCGGTCACCTCCGGGATGGCGTGCAGTGCATCCGAAAGCTTTTGCTGCGTGGCGGTGTCGCCCTCCGGCACCAGTACAACGTAGGTGTCGCTGCGGCCAAAGGTCTCCTCAATGGCGGCGGTATCCGCACCCAGACGGGTGTTCTCGCCAAACATGTGGGCGGCACCGTAGTAATACTGGTTCGAGTTGGAGGCCAGATAGCTGGGCACCATCAGAATGACCAGCACCAGCGCCATGGGCAGCATGATGCGGGCCACAAAGCGGCCAAACTTGTCAAAGCTGGGCAGCAGGGGCCTGTGGTGGGTCTTATCCATCCACTGATACGCTGCCAGCGTGAGCGCGGGCATGAAGGTGAACACGGTGACAAGGCTCAGCACCACGCCCTTTGCCAGCGCAAGGCCCAGATCCGGGCCGATCTGGAACTGCATGAGCACCAGTGCCAGAAAGCCGATGACGGTGGTCAGGCCGCTGGACAGAATGGAGCCGGTGGATCTGCACAGGGCGTCCACCATGCAGTCCTCCGGGCTGGCATCCGGGTTTTCAGCCCGGCACTCCGCAAAGCGGTGGATCAGGAACACCGAGTAGTCCAGCGACACCGCCAGCTGCAGGATGCTGCCCGCCGCATTCGTCACAAACGAGATGGTGCCGAAGATGAGGTTCGTGCCGTTGTTGAGCAGGATGGCCGCGCCAAGGCCCGTCAGCACCAGCAGCGGCTCCGCCCAGGAATCGGTGGTCAGGATCAGGATGAACAGCACATACACCACCGCGATGGCGGCGATCTTTGCCACCTCGGTCACGGTGGAGTTGGTGGCAACGGCAGTGGAGACCGCCGCGCCCTCCAGCGCGTTGCCCTCCCCGATCAGATCCCGCACGGCAGCCACGGCTTCCAGACGCTTCTCGTCCTCCACCGTCACTGTGAAAAGGGCGCAGCCATCCTTATAATAGCTCTCCACCGTGGCGGTGTCCTGCATCTGCAAAGGCACTGTCACATCCAGACTGTCGTCCAGCCATGCAACGGAGGACACTCCGTCGATGGCGGCAAGCTTCTCCTTGTACTCCAGCGCCTGCGGCACCGTCACATCCCGCACCATGACCCGCATGTTGGGGATGCCGCCGGTGAAAGCACCGTTCATCACCTCGATGGCGGTGGTGGAGGGGGATTCCGGCGGCAGATAGTCGTTGATATCGTAATCCACCTTTACCTGACGCACAGCGAACACGCTCAGCACAGCCGCCAGTGCAAACACCGCCAGCACCAGCCTGCGGCGGCGCACGATGGCGGTATAAAAACGTTTCATCAAAACAGGAGTTCTCCTTTCGGATCCATAAAAAACTTTTATCATTCTAACAGGTTTGATAAATGTTGGAAAGAGACAGTTTATGAATTTTGACCCTCGAATGCCGATTTTTTTGATTTTTCTGCCTTGACAACAAAAATAAATTCTGATATGCTCTTTTTCGCTTCATCGGAGGACCGTTTTCAACGTAATTTGAAACGGGCCGGATAAGATGCCGTGCAGACAGCGCCCCGCCGGAGGTTTCGTTGCCGTAGTGACGAAGCAGATCGAGGCCGGGCGTGCACTCACGGACATTTATCCGGCCCGTTTTTTGCACCTTGTGCAGAAAGGAGGACGCCATGTCCAAGCAGCGGATCCAGCTTTCCGATCATTTTACCTATTCCCGCCTTTTGCGGTTCGTGCTGCCCTGCATCGGCACCATGCTGTTCACCTCCATCTACGGCATCGTGGACGGCCTGTGTGTCTCCAACTTTGTGGGCAAGACGGCCTTTGCTGCGGTCAACCTCATCATGCCGCTGCCCATGCTGCTGGGCACCATCGGCTTTATGCTGGGCACCGGCGGCAGCGCCATCGTGGGCATCACGCTGGGCGAGGGCGACCAGAAAAAGGCCGACCGCTATTTCACCCTGTTCCTGCTGGCGGCTCTGGTCTCGGTCAGTGTGCTGGCGGTGCTGGGCATTGTGTTCCTGCGGCCCATTGCCGTACTGCTGGGCGCAAAGGGAGAGCTTTTGGACTATGCGGTGCGCTATGGCCGCATCCTGATGGTGTCCCTGCCCACCTTTGCGCTGCAGAATATGTTCCAGAGCTTTTTCGTCACCGCCGAAAAGCCACACCTCGGCTTCTGGTTCACCGTGGGCGCGGGCTGCACCAACATGGTGCTGGATGTGCTGATGGTGGGTATCTGGGGCTGGGGCGTGGAGGGCGCGGCCATTGCCACCTTTATCAGCCAGCTGGTGGGCGGCGTACTGCCGGTGTTCTACTTCATCGACCGCAGCAACTCCAGCCGCCTGCACCTGTGCAAGACCAGTTTTTACAGCAAAGTACTGCGGGATGCCTGCATCAACGGCTCTTCCGAGCTGATGACCAACCTTTCCATGTCGCTGGTCAATATCCTGTACAACTACCAGCTGCTGCGTCTGGCCGGTGAGAACGGCGTGGCCGCCTACGGTGTCATCATGTACGCAGCCTTTCTGTTCGTGGCGGTGTTCGTGGGCTATGCCGTGGGCAGTGCGCCCATCGTCAGCTTCCACTACGGTGCCCGCAACCACGCCGAGGTGCACAATCTCTACCGCAAGAGCCTGCGGCTCATCGCCGTGGTGGCTGTGACCCTGACGCTGGCTTCCATGTTCATCATCCCCTGTGTGGCGCGCATTTTCGTGGGCTACGATGCGGAGCTGCTGGCCCTGACCAGCCGGGCCTTCCGGCTGTATGCGCTGAGCTTCCTCATCATGGGCTTCAACGTGTACGCGTCCTCCTTCTTCACGGCGCTGGGCGACGGCGTGACCAGCGCACTGATCTCTTTTTTGCGCACGCTGGCGTTTCAGGTGATCGCCATTCTCCTGCTGCCGCTGCTGCTGGACATCGACGGCATCTGGCTGGCCGTCACCGCCGCCGAGCTGGCGGCTCTGGCCGTGAGCGCCGCCATGCTCCTCACCAAGGACAAGGTATTCCATTACCGCAAGGCATGATAAGATCCCCTGCTTTCTGCGAAACGGCAAAAAGCAGGGGATTTTTTTGGTGATTCTGGCTCTGCCGCTGGCAGCAAAATCGTGTTAAAATGGACACAGCCTTCATTCACTTTTTATGAGGAATCATTATGACATTGTTTTTGACCAGCAGCCCCAGCGGCTGCCCCTTTGAGCCGGGGCCGGATATTCCGGTGCTGGACACGCGCAACCACTTTGTGGCGAACCTGCGGGCCGTCTGGCCGGATCACGCCGTGCTGGGCCTTGCCATTGCGGCAGACCCCTATGCCTACGAGCAGAACGACGAGATGTGCCGGGTGTTTGCCCAGAGCTTTGCGAACGCCCACCTGCCCCTGACGGCGCTCATCCCCTGCGATGCCCGCAATGCCGAGGAGATCGGTTCTCTTCTGCCCCAAAGCGGCTTTGTGATGCTGTGCGGCGGGCACGTGCCCACCCAGAACCACTTTTTTGCTCAGCTGGGCCTGCCGGGGCTGTTCCACAACTACCACGGCATCGTGCTGGGCGTGAGTGCCGGCAGCATGAACGCCGCCCACATCGTGTACGCCGCGCCCGAGGAACCGGGCGAAGCCGCCGACCCGCACTACTCCCGCTGGATGAACGGCCTTGGCCTGACCGAGACCCGCATCCTGCCCCACTACCAGTTCATCCGGGATCATGTACTGGACGGGCAGAAGGTGGAGGACATCGCCCTTGCCGACAGCAAAAAGCGGCATTTTCTCGCTTTGCCGGACGGCTCGTATATCCTGTGCGCCGACGGCAGCGAGGCGCTGTACGGCAGAGGCTGGTACTTTGCGGATGGGATGATGGAAGAGATCAACGAGGATGAAGATGTGCTGCCACTGCGGTAGCAATAAAAAAGAAGCACGCAGATGCGTGCTTCTTTTTTTATGATGTTCTGCTGCGCAGAAATGAGGTTGCTGCGCAAAATGATGTGTGCTATCGCACATTCTATCATGCCCCGCAGGCAGACATCATTGCGCATACAATGCGCACATCATTCCGCCGCAAGGCGGACAAAGGGCGCTATGGCGTTGGTGTCGCCGTGGCGGACGATGGAGTAGGTGATGTCGCAGTAGGGCTGGATGGCGGTGCTCTTTTCCACGGTGGAGATGAGCAGCACCTGCAGCTGCAGGCGGCGGAACAGCTCCATCATGGGGCGGATGCGGTCGCTGGTCATCTTGCTGAAGGCTTCGTCCAGCAGCACAAGACGGATGCTGTTCTCGCTCTTCTCATAGATCTGCAGAAGGCTGGCGCAGATGGCCACATAGAAGGGGGCCTGATTCTCGCCGCCGGAGGAGTCGCGGCTGACGCGGGACAGGTATGCCTGCTGGCCGGTGACCCGGTTCGTCACCTTGATGTCGTAGTCCAGATAGGTGCGGTAGTCCACATAGTCCGACAGGGTCACGCCGCCGGTGCGGCCCTCCTGCCGGGCGCGGGTGTTCTCGTCCACATCCGCCATGATTTTTTCCATCAGCTCGTCCACCTGACGCTCATAAGCAGGGTCGGCGGTGGCGGCAAGGTTGTCCAGCGAGTCGCCCTCGGTCATCTGCTGGTTGCCCTTGTCCACGATGACCTGATAGAAGGCCGCCAGCTGCGGGTCGCGGCTGGGCTCCAGCTCAAAGCGGTAGACCTCCTCGCCGTAGGTCAGCTGTTCCATCACCTTGTTCAGCTCCCGGAACTGCCGCCGTGCGTTGAAGATATCGTCCTTCATGCGGAACAGGATATCCTTGCGGAAGCGGTCCTTGCAGTCCCGCTGGGCCTGCTCCAGACGGGCGGCATAGCGTTCCAGATCGATGCGCACAAGGCTCTCGTGCTGGGCGCGGTACTGGTCCAGCCCTGCAAGGCCCAGCGGATAATCGCACACATAGTGCTCGTTGTAGGCCTTCTGGGCCGGTTCCAGCGTGCCGCTCAGATAGACGGCCAGCGCATCGTCCAGCTTGGCCTGCGCCTTTTCCGCAGCCTGTGCGGCGGCGCGGGGCTTATCCGCCGGGGCCAGCGCCAGCATCCGGGTGCGGGCCAGCGGCTCCACCAGCGGGTGCGCCGCAAAGAAGCTCCGGGCAGCATCGGCGCTCTGCTGTGCCGTTTCCCCTGCCTTTTTCTGCTCTGCTTCGCAGGAGGCGATCTGTTTTTGGCACACGCGGATGTCGCCGCCCGCCTGCTCCACGGCGGCGCGGGCAGTCTCCCACGCGGCTTCGCGGGCTTCTTCCTCCTTGTAAAGCTGCTGCAGCAGCGGGTTCTCGCGGCACTCGTTGAGCTTTGCTTCCTGTTCGGTCACAGCATTCTGTGCGGCAGTCAGTGCGGCGCGGGCATCCCACAGCGCAGCCAGCTCGTCCAGTGCCGTGCCCCGCAGCAGGGTCTGGTACTGGTTATAGGCGGCTTTCAGGTTCTGTTCTGTCTGGGCGGCAGCACGGGCGCTTTCCCCCAGAGCTTCCAGTTCGGCCGCCAGCGCCCCGGCGCGGGCGCGGCGTGCGTCCAGACCGATGTACCTCTGGGGGGTGCGCAGCCGTTCCAGCCGGAAGGGGTGGTGGCGCAGAAGGTCGCGGGTGGCGCTGTCGGGATGCTGTTCCAGCGTATCGGGGGTGTCGCAGCAGACGATGCGGCCCAGAATGGTCTGGGCATACTGTGCAGCCAGCGGGTTTTCGCTGCTCACCTGCGCGGCAAGGCTGTCCGGGCCGTACTTGTCGGCGCGGCGGTTGGCCTTGCGGATGCCCGGGGTGTCCAGCAGGCTGATGGGGCCTACCTTGTCCTTCAGAGCCACAAAGGCGCTCTTGGCGGCTTCGTAGTGGGCGGGCGGCACAAGGATATCAAAACGGCGGTCGCCAAGGCAGGCTTCCACGCAGTCCTGCCAGCTTTCGTCCTCCACGTTCAACAGTTCACAGAAAATTTTCGCATCCGGCTGCATGCCCCGGCTCTTGAGTTCCGCATTCACGGCATCCCGCACCCGGGTGGCGGCATCGCCGTGGGGGTAGACCCACTTGCCGCCGGACACCGCGTCCAGCTCGGCGCGCTTGCCGGCCTGCTCCTTCTGCAAAGCAGCAGTGTTCTGGCGGGCAGCAAAATAGGCTTCCTCCAGCGGTTTTTCCTGCGCGGAGAGCCATGCGGTGAGCTGCGGCAGAGTGTCCGCCGTCAGCTCTTCGGCCTTGATGCCGGCAGCAAAGCCGCTGCGGCGCAGCACAGCCAGCAGGCTCTGGGTGCGGGCAAGGGCACTTTCTGCCTTTTCGGCTTTGTGTGCGGCGGTATCCAGCGCCGTTTTGCGGCGGGAAAGCTCCTCGGTCAGGGCATCCAGTGCCCGGCCCTCGCCGCTGGCGCTGGCGGCACCGTGGGCGGAAAGATAGGCCCGGCGGGCTTCCGCTTCGGCATTTTTGGCCTCGGCATAGCGGGCGTTCAGCTGTTCCAGCTGGCGGCGGCCCGCATCCAGATGCTCCTGCCAGACGGTCTGTTCCCCGCCGTCAGCAGCGGCGCGGGCCAGCAGCACCGTGCCCCGGTTCACAAGGGTCTGGGTCTGCTTTTCCGCAGCTTCGCGGCCAAAATCCACGATCTCTTCCAGCGCGTCGGCGCGGGTCTGGGCCTCGGCCAGCACGGCGTGCAGATTTTCCAGTTCCAGCCGGTCGCCCTGCAAAGCGTCCAGATCCAGCTCCGGCTGGGGCAGGATGTACTGGTACAAAAACTCCCGGAAGTTGGGGATCTCGTCCATGCTGGTGCCCATCTGGAACACCTCGTTGAACTTTTTGCCCAAGGGGCTGGAGGCGCGCCCGATGCCCAGCGCACGGCAGATGCGGTCCCGCGCTTCGCTGGGGCTGCGGGTGTAGGAGAGACGGCCCGTTGCGGGCTTGAAGTCCTCCTTTGCGCTGGGTGCACCGGTCTTGGGGTCGATGAAGGGCAGCTGTTCCAGCGTGCAGCCGTCCCCGGAGAGGTACCAGGTCTGGTCGCCGGGGTGCAGCTCCTGCATGGGGCCTTCGGACTCCACCCGCACCGCAATGACAAAGGGGGTGCGCTTGACGCTGTCCCAGAACTCCGCGCCGATGTAGGCCACGGTATGGCCCGGGCGGCGGTAGGCGTTCTCGCCGCGCTGCTTTGCGTGCACCGAACCCTGCAGGGTGCGGCCGCTCTTTTTATTGCCCAGCGCATTGAAATTGCGGTTGGTGGTCAGGCAGTAGCGGATGGCATCCAGAATGGTGGTCTTGCCCACGGCGTTCACGCCGATCATATAGGTGAGACGTGCGCAGTCGAAGGTGACATTTTCAAAGTTGTGCCAGTTGATAAGCTTCAGCCGTTTGAGTTCGATCATTCTTCACCCTCCCCTGCTTCTTCCGGTCGTTCATAAAGGCCAAGCTCTGTGCGGGTGCGCCCGCTCTCGGCCGCTGCATCCGCAAGGTCGGCATCCGGCAGGGCCAGCAGCACGGTGGGAAATACTTCAATGCGGCTGTCCAGCCCGGAAAGCCGCCCCACAGGCCGCGCCAGATTGTACCGGCGCAGGGTGCGCATGAGGTTTTCCAGCGTTTTCTGGTCCAGACGGCGGGGCAGATTCATCTTCTGCAGCTCGGTCTGCACCTCTTCCACCGTCACCAGCACCTCGTCGGCATTGGCCGCAAGGCTCTCGCGCTTTTGCAGGTACAAAAGCCGCAATACCAAAAGCAGGATGCTCTCGTATTTCAGCAGCCGGGCCTGACTGCCCTCGTGGCCGTTGACCAAAGCCGCCGCCTGCAGGGGTGCCGGGTACAGCAATACAGAATAGCCCAGCGGGGCGAACACAGCGCGCACCTCGTCCAGATGGTCCTGCACATAAAGATATTTTGCCCGCTGATCCTCCACGCCGCCCAGCACGAAGCAGTGGTTCAGCAGGTAGTTTGCGGTTTCTTCCAGCATGTTAATGGTTGCCATTTTCTTCCTCCCTGCGGCGGGTGAGGACAAAGTCCTCAAAGCGGAAACCGCCGCGCTCCACCCAATTGCCGGTGAGCTGAATGTCATAATCCCGGTGCGGCGACTGCGAGTAGGTGTGCAGGCCGATGATGCGGGCAAAATCGTTCGGGTATTCGTCTGCCAGAAGTGCCGCGTTCACCTGCGGGCGGGCGGCAAGGGCCTGCCGGGCCAGCAAGCCCACGTTCTCTTCGGTGACGGCAAGGCGGGCGTAATCCAGCAGCAATTGCTGCTCTTTTTTGAGCTGTTCCGGATCGAATCCTTCGGTGCGCACCGGGGCCAGCGGCTCGGCGGTGCGCTGGGCAGCGGGCGGGTACAGAAATTTCTCCCCGAACACTGCCGCCGGGTACAGATGCAGCCGCTTTGCCACCGGGCCGTCGTCCGGCTCAAACAGCTGCTCCGGGGTGCGGATGTCCTCGGCGTAGCGGCGCAGCAGGGCGGTGACGCTGCCCTGCGAAGAGCGGTCGCTCAGCAGCAGGAACTGTGCCCGCTGCACAGCCCGCTTGCGGTAGCGGATGTGGCTTGCATCGATCTCGCGCATGAGCAGGCTCATCTCTTCCAGCGCGTCCCGCTGCTTCTGGATGAGTGCACGCACGGCAGGTGTCGCTTCGTTCGGGGCACAGCGCTCCACCCGGGCATAATCAAAGGCCAGCTGCGGCAGGTAGTTCTCCTCGCAGTCGTCCAGCTCCTCTTCCAGATAGGCGCGGTAGTTGAACAGGTTGTCGCTGGTCTTGAAGCGGTGGTAGGCCGCCGCCACCACCTTTTCCTCGTACTGGTCGAACAGTTCCAGCACCTCCTGCGGGGTGCGGTTGCGGGTGAGCCGGTCGATATAGTGGCCGATGGAGGCGTTGAGTGCCCGCAGAGAGCGGTTCAACGCGTCAAGGTCTACATCCACCTCTCGCAGAACGTTCTCATAGGGGCTTTTTTCCTGCCCGATGCTGCCCAGCAGCTGCCATGCCTTGTACAGCTTGCCGGTGTAGGTGACCACGCGGGGATTCAGGATCTCTTCCAGCGCTTCCAGCAGCGGCGTTACCTCCGGCACAAAGGCAAGGGACGCTTCCCCCTCGTAGCTGCCGGGCTGCTCTTCCAGCCAGCCGGTGCGGCGCAGCCGCAGCAGAAAGCCCATGGCCAGCGTGTGAGGGTCGCGGGTGGGCTGCTCTTCTTCATCGCCCGCACCGTCGGCATCCAGCGCAAGGGGCTTTGCCAGTGCGGCAAAGTAATCCTCGGCACGCCAGACGGCCTCCGCACGGGAAATGCTGTAATCCGCCGTGTGGCGGCACTCCTCCCAGAGCAGAAGCAGCAATTCCGCATAAAAAGCCCGGTTCGGTCCCGCCAGCGGGCGGAACAGCCGCGGGGACACCAGTTCAAACAGCTGCATGGAAACGTCCTTTCCTGTTCACATCAGAATACGTTTTTATTGTACCACAAAACGACACGGTTTGACAGAGAAACCATTCAGAATTGCCGCCGGGAGGGGCGGGGCAGACTCCTTCCGTCAAACCCTGCGGGTTTGCCGCTTCCCTCAGTGAGGGAGACAACCCTCTCCGTCATCGCTGCGCGATGCCACCTCCTCCGAAAGAGGGAGGTTTATTGCATCTGACCGGAAGGCGAAAGGCTCCCTTTTTGAGGGACGATTTCCCCCGGCCGGGGGAAAATGTCGCGCAGCGACAAAAGGGGGAATCTGGCACGCCGCAAGCGACTGGGGGAGTTTGCCCCCAAACACAAAAAAGCCCCGCAGAGCGGGTGCTCTGCGGGGCAGGGATGCAAGTTTTGAGAAGGTACGCTTATTCGCTGACCACGAAGAGGACCAGAGTGTATTCCTTCTGCTTGGTAACGGTAACGCCGAACTTGGTCGGATTGTAAACGCAAGCCTGTTCCAAGTTACTCGGAACATCCATTTTCGAAACGGCATCGGCCAGAGTATCCTTGGTGACTTCTGTTCCGCTCGGAAAGTCCACGGGCACCAGCGCAGCCGTTTTGCCCTTCTTTGCTTCAGCAAAAAACGTCTCCCGCTTTTTCACTGCGTCATGGTAAGCGATCGGATCAATCGGAGAAGTAAGCCTAGCATCCACCGCCTTGACAGCAGTAGGCAGGCACTTATTGCTGATCTCTGTCAATTCCGAATCAACGGTCAGTGTCGGGTTTTGGTTCTTGCCCCATTCCACAGTCCACTTGGCAACATCCCTTTCCAGCGCAGTATCGCGCATTGAAGGTGCGCTGGGAGTAACGCCGCAAGCGGTGAGCATTGCCAGCGCCATGATGCCGACCAGAAGGACGGCCACAAGACGTTTCAACTTTTTCATGTTAGGTCTCTCCATCATAAAATGAATTACAGGCCTTTTCCGCGTCCCAAATGCCCGGAGGGCCTATGTATATTTTACAGCATTCCCCTCCCCCGCGTCAATGTACAGACTCCCTATCGTTTCCAATCATTTTTGAGCCAATACGTCAGTTCGTTGGATACAAAAAGCCCCGGGGAGCGGGGTGCTCCTCGGGGGCAACAAAACTTTATTAACTACGAATCGTACCTTCACACTTGATGGCAATGCCAATGTAAGTCTTGCCATTGGAGGCCGTATAGGTTGCAACACCGACAGCTTTCATGTTAGACAGCTTTCCAGAAGAAGTGCCGGGTTTCGCATCCTTCAGGCCCTCATCCAGTTTTGCCTTGAATTCATCGTTAACTTCCAGCGGCTTTACATCTTTCAGTTCAGCTTTTGTAACCGGTGTCAGCATTTCATTCATTTTATTCGGGTCAAATACATACATCACAAAAGAAACAGTGTTTTCAGTTTCATTCACATTGAGGTCAGAAACACACTGCATGTATTTGGCCGTTCCGCTTTCATCATTCTGCACATACGGAACATCTTCTGCTTTGATAACGCCAGTATCATCCGTTTTGGCCAGAACGGCACGAACCTTGCTCTGCAGATCGGCATTATTGCTGTAGCTTGTGCCATTGACAGTATTCAGATACTTCAGCACCTTGCTCTCGATCTCATTCGAGCTGTTTCCACCAGCGCCACCGCCGCACGCGGTGAGCATTGCCAGAACCATCACGCCGGCCAGAAGGGCGGCTGCGAAACGCTTGAACATTTTCATTGTAATGTTCCTCCTGTTTTCAAATTCTGACGGTTTGGGCGACCCCAAATCGCTTTACCCGTCTGAATTTATTTTAGCCATACCCCCCCCCCCGCATGTCAACAGGCAGATCGCCCAAATTCCGCCGTTCTTTTTGGCAATTGTCCCCAAACGCAAAAAAGCCCCGGAGGGCTTTCCGGGGGAAGGAAAGCTCTTCGGGGAGAAAGGAAAACGGAAAACAAACAGTTTTTTAGATATAGATCAGGCTACATCAGCTCACGTCGATCGCCACAGACACAGCAATATAGGTCTGGCCGTTGACCGTCTTGACCACGACACCGACATTTGTCCAGTTGTCAACGTAGTTGCTCTTGACGTTCTTGCCGTCGCCCCCAGTGATCCTCGTGATCAGATCATCCAGCTTGGTATCTTTATAATCATATTTTGCTACAAACGTAAAGCCGAACTGGCCTTCCTTGATGTGGTCGGTATCCACATTGAACCTCACATCCGAGCTGAACGGGCCAAAGCCATGTTTCGCGACGTAATCAATGTTCTGGCTTGCAACAGCTTTGCGCTCGGCATTGTTGTCCAGTGTCGCCGCCGCTGTGCGTTTGCCATTGATTGCAGTCATCACGCTGGCCTCGGCCTGTGCATCCTCACCAGAGCCGCCACCGCCGCAGGCCGTCAGCAGGGCCAGAGCCATCACACCCACCAGAAGCAGGGCAGCAAATTTCTTCAGTTTTTTCATTGTTAAGCGCCTCCTGTCATTTCAAGATTTTGTTGATTTGTCTCATTTCAGTGCTGTTTTTTCGCACTACAGAACGGGGGTCTTTCTGCCCTGATTATATCCGACAGCAGTTGGTTTTGTCAATCGAGAAGATGCATAAAGTTTCCGAAATATTTTCGTTCAAAATCAATGAAACAGCGACTTTTTTGTTGCAGTATTGAGATACACTGTCCTTATTTCGCAAAGGTTCTTTACCGTGCTGGAAAATCTTCCTCCGGCGGAAGCTCCATGCTGTTCTTTTCCGGGGCACAGTCCTTCCCGGTTTGGACAGATGTTGTGTTCCGATCCATCTTTCAGAATCCTTTCAAAAAATTACGATTTTACACAATTCTACCATTTTTGCATGGTAAAATAAGGTCGTAGAAAAAACAAAGGATGTGGCTCAATATGCAACACTGTCCCGCCCGCGCGGCACAGCGGCTGGCGGCGGCAGTTCTGGCGCTGTGCCTTGTGCTGGCTCTGGCCGTTCCCCACGCACACGCAGCTGCCCTGCAGGAAACGCACGGCATCCGGATGCTGGACTTCAGCACCAGCCAGATCCTTTCCATCGGAAACCAGACCTCCGGCAAATGCAGCTGGTACGCCTTGCGCTATGCACGCACCATTCTGGATGGAAAAGTTTCCTCCGGCAGCGGCATGTGGTCAAACGGTGCGGTCTGGTCTGCGGGCGGCTACTACGGTTATTCCGGCAGCCTGTCCGAGTGCCTGCAGAAGCTTTACAGTGAGCTTTCCGCCGGGAAGCCGGTGATCGTGCATCTGAAAAACACCGCGGTGAGCGGCGTAAAACGGCACACGAACCGCACCTCCAGCTATGAATACCACCTGACCAGTTCCGGCTGGAACGAGGTCAATTACCCCCATATCGCCACCAGCGCCGCCTATGGCCACTGGGTCTGCGTGGTGGGCATCCGCCCGGATGCAGACCCCGCAAACCTGAAGGAGAGCGATTTCTACGCGCTGGATCCGGCCCGTGTTTCCGCAAACGGCACTCTGGCTGTGACCCGGCTGCTGGACGGCACCATCTGGACAGACAATTTCCCGCTGAAAACAGCAGGCTGATAAATTTAGAAAGAGCAAAAAAGCTGACGCTTTCGCGTCAGCTTTTTTGTTTGCAGTTCAGATCAATACCCTTTTACCGAGAAGCCCCGCTCCCATGGGTCGGGCGGCAGATCCTTCTGGCGGATGCCGGTGATCTGGATATAATCGCTTTTCTGGATCATGGCGAACAGCCGCAGGAACTTTTCCGGGTCGCCCTGCACTTCCAGCGTTACACTGCCGTCGTCCTCGTTCTCCACCCAGCCGGTCAGTTCCAGCGTCTGGGCCGCATAGCGGGCGCGGTAGCGGAAGCCCACCCCCTGCACCTGCCCTTCGATGGAATAGCGGCGGCGCACAGTGCCTTCCGGCAGGGCGGGCGGCGTGGCATCCTGTGCTTTTTTATGCAGAAAATCAAACATCTTACAGCTCCTGATAGGCGGTCATCAGCGCCGGGATGAACTGCTTTTTGCGGCTCACCACACCGGGCAGGATAAAGCTGCCGTCCTCGGCAGGCTGGGTCTCAAAGCCGTCCGAGAGCACCTCGGAAGCATAGCGGCCATCGCTGATGACCACGCTCTCCTCCTTGGGCACGTCGGTGAGCAGCATGTAGATATCCTCCACGTTCTGCTTGTTGCGGGCTTCTTCCAGATAGGGCTGCAGCAGCGCTTCGGCGGCAAGCAGGTTCTTGCGGGTCATGTAGCTGCCCTGTGCCACGCCAAAGCGGATATCGCCGCACATGAACACCTTGAAGTCCTGCAGGAACACCTCCTCGGCGGTCTTGCCGTCCAGCTTTTCGCCTGCTTCGAACATCTCATTAGCAAACTCGTTGATGTCCACCCCTGCAATTTTGGCAAGGCGGCGGGCGCTGGCTTCATCCACGGGGGTGCAGGTGGGGCTGCGGAACATCAGGGTATCCGACAGGATAGCCGCCAGCAGCAGACCGGCCGTCTGGGGCGGGATCTCCACGCCGTTTTCGTCGTACATCTGGGTGATGATGCTGGCGGTGCCGCCCACGGGCTGGTTGC
>OGUF01000668.1_pt1 | contig 16961 bp, 15 predicted proteins | sample 1573681 | NCBI WGS metagenome assembly OGUF01 (sample SAMEA2582049, study PRJEB24529) | metagenome | biome: Human gut stool | place: China | collected 2011
TACAGCTGATGGTGATGAAATGCGACAAGTTCAAGGGCAAAGGCTTTGATGCCTTCCTGATGAGCCAGATGTGGGACTGCCAGGAGGACCGGGAGCGGATCTTCCGGGAATGCCGGTATCAGGGAGGGCACTGCCTTCCCCAATGATGCGTCCCAGCCGGTGGCCGCGTTTGGTCTCCACCCCCACATCTACATCCTGCCCGGCCGTGAAACCGGGGCCGAGTGCAATGGTCAGGGGTGCCATATCCCGCGTTGTGCCAAGATTCTTTTTGGCAAGGATCGCATCCACAAGGACATCCGGCTTTGCCGGCGCAATGCTTTTGCCTTGCGGGTCTACCAGAACAGGAACGGCATTCTGTTTCCAGATTTCTTCTGCCTGTGCCAGAGTTTCGATTCGTACCGCACGCAGACCTTCAACGGCGGTCTCACCTTCATAAACGGCTTCGCACAGAGAAACCTGCCGCCGGATCGCCGCCGGATGCTCCGCTTCCAGCACCAGCACACGCAGGCCTGCGCTCCACAGCCGGTGAATGGTGCCGGTAGCAAGGTCGCCGCCGCCGCGCACAAGGATCAGTGCATCTTTCTTCATTTGATCTCCTCTCCGGGCTGGAGTCGAGTCAATACGATCTCCATAGACCCACCGCAGGCAGCAATTGCTGCATCATCATTTTTGCCGTCTGCCGAAAAATGCAGCCGTTGATACGCCGGAGCAGCTCCCGTCAGCATTTCCTGTGCAGCCAGAATGGTGCGGTGCTCCATAATACCGCCGCCCACACTGCCCACAATAGAGCCGTCTGTGCGAACCAGCATTTTTGCGCCGATTTCCCGCGGCGTAGAGCCGTGCCGCGCCGCAATCACGGCAAGCGCCGCCTGCTGCCCGGCGGCATCTGTCTGAGCCATGGCTTCCAGAAGGGCAGATGAAAAGCCCTCCGTCTGCGGACGCGCATTCTTGATCGATACGATCTGTGCCAGAATGGAAAGTGCGATCTCCTCTGCCGTCTGTGAGCCGATGGAAAGCCCGATGGGGGCGTACAACGCCTCCACTCTTTCGGCATCGATACCGGCTTCCAGAAGTTGACGGCGCACCAGTGCGGCACGCCCGCGGCTGCCCATCATGCCAACATAGGCTGCAGGCTTTTTTAATATCACCTTCAGGCAGTCCACATCAAATGCATGTGCCCGGGTGACGACCACAAAATAAGTCTCTGCGCCGTCAGGTACCTGCGCAAGCGCTTTTTCAAACGGCAGGCAGAGCACTTTATCGGCTCCGGCCAGCCGCAACTGCTGTGCATATTCCTCGCGGTCATCCATTGCAAGGACCGTCAGGCCCAGCAGCTTTGCAAGCTGCACAACGGCTGCAGCCACATGTCCACCGCCGCAGACTACCAGCTGCGGCACCGCGCCAAAGCGCTCCGCAAAGATGTCTGTGCCTGCAACAGAGTGGATACCAGCTGCTGTGCAGCCCTGCAGTTCTGTCAGGTGCTGCAGCAGTACGGTGCTGTCTCCCCTCTGCCACACAGGCCTGCCTTCCAGCAAAAGCAGCTGGCTCCCCGCGGCATCGCCCTCTAACTGGGTCTCCATCGTCCAGCCGCCCGCAGAACGGGCTTTTTGCAGCATTGTATAAAGCGGCATTTTACCCATGCGTCATTCTCCTGTTTTATCTTTGTTACTGTTCTACTGCTGCGGCCTGATCGTAACGTGCCGGGTCCAGCCGGTTCTGCCACTGCTCAAATTCTTCCGGCAGCATCCGCCAGGCAAGGCCGCAGCCTGCGGAGATCTCGCGCGGCAGTGGGATGAGCCTGCCCGGAACCTTCTCCGCAAGGCACTGCTTTTCCCATTCCATGGCATCCAGCGTTGTGCGGAATGAAAGAACAATATAAGTTTTTTTGATGCGCATATCAGATCTCCTGTGCAAGCTCCTGAACAGCGGCTGCGGCCTGAAGCACTTCGGCTTCCGTATTGAAATGCGAAAAGCTGAACCGTACCACGCCCTGCTCCACCGTGCCCAGCGCTTTATGCATCAGCGGTGCACAGTGCGCACCGGCACGCACACAGATGCTGTAGTCCTCCCACAGAATATCTGCAACGCGGGCTGAATCTTCGTCTCCGATGTTGAGCGAGATAATGGGAGCGTGCAGCGCCATTTCCGGGTCGCCGTAGATCTTCACGTTCGGCAGATCTCGAATGTTTTTATAAAAGAGCGCCGCCAGTGCAGTTTCTTTTGCACACAGCGTTTCCACACCCTGAGCCAAAATCCATTCCACACCGGCACACAGGCCCGCCAGACCCGGAACATTGAGCGTCCCGGCTTCCAGAGCGGTGGGCATCTGTGCGGGATGCTGTTCATCAAAGCTGTGTACGCCGCTGCCGCCCACTACCAATGGCCGGATGGAAAGCCCCGGGCGCACATACAAGCCGCCTGTTCCCTGTGGGCCAAGCAGTGCCTTATGCCCGGTGAAGCATAGCACATCAATGCCCAGTGCCTGTACGTCAATGGGCTGTGAACCCGCCGTCTGGGCCGCATCCACGATCAGCAGCAGGCCGTGCCGGTGCGCAAAACCCGCTGCTTTTGCAAGATCCGTTCCGTTGCCGGTCACATTGGAAGCACCCGTTACGACCAGCGCTTTTGTATTGGGCTGAACCAGCTTATCCCAGTCATCATATTGCAGCCGTCCGCGCTCATCCACGCCCGCAAAACTGAACTGCAAGCCCTGTTCCCGCAGCCGGTAGAGCGGCCGCAGAACAGAGTTATGCTCACATACCGTTGTGATGATATGATCGCCCGGTGCAAAAAGACCACCCAATGCAATGTTCAAGGCCTCCGTTGCATTTGCCGCAAAGGCAATACAGGACGGGTCTGGTGCGTGGAGGAGCTTTGCCATTGCGCGCCGCGCAGCATAAACAAGACGGCTTGCGTGCAGCGTGGGCTCATGGGCACCCCGTCCCGGATTGCCTGCCGTGCGCATTGCGTCCAGCACAGCCTGCTCCACCTGCGGCGGCTTGCGCAGGGTCGTGGCAGCGTTATCCAGATAGATCATGGTTTCACCACGTTACCGGCCTGCGTCAGTTTTTCCACGATGGTGTACATGTTGGTCACACTGCCAACAGCAAGCTTTTCGGTCAGGCCATAGAAATTCAGGCAGGTGCCGCAGGTCATGATCTCCACGCCCTGTGCTTCCAGTGCCTTCAGGTCATCCAGCATGGGCGAACCCTCACAGGTCAGGGACGCGCCGCCGTTATAGAACAGCACTGTTTTGGGCAGCTGATCCTGCTGGGTAAGTGCGAACACAAATGCCTTGAGCAGGGACTTGCCAAGGTCATCTGCGCCAATGCCCATTTTATCAGAGCTGATGGCAACCACCGTGTCTGTGCGGGTATCCGGTGCACAGGCCGGTGCTTCTTCAGTAGGTGTTTCGGACGCTTCGCCGACTGTGAAGAGCACGCGGTATTCCCGCTCGGCCAGCTTTTCGGCGCTGTACCGATAACCTTTCTGCTGGGCCAGTTTGGTAAGGATCTTCACGGCGATCTCATTATCCACCAGCACTTCCACCTCACCGGCACCCTGCAGTTCAGAGATCGCCTTTTTGGCTTTTACAACGGGCAGCGGGCATGCGTCGCCACGGGCATCAACTTTCAGCATCATAATTGTAGGCCTCCATCAGTATTTTACAGTGATTTCCTGTTCGGTTTTGGGTATGATCTCACCCACGATCTTTGCAGGTAGGCCAGCGGCCTGCAGCTCTGCTTCCAGCGCATTTGCTTCTTCTGGCAAAACGGCCAGCAGCAGTCCGCCGGAAGTCTGTGGGTCAAACAGCACCTCTTCCATTGCAAACGGCACATTTTCAAAAGTGACATATGGCCCGGTATGGTTGCGGTTGCGCTGTCCGGCAGCGGTATACAAAAAATCATCTGCCGCTTTTTCGGCTCCCGGCAGAACCGGCACCATCCGTGCATCAATGATACAGGAAAGCTTTCCGCCCATCATCTCGTGCAGATGGCCCAGAAAACTGAAACCGGTCACATCGGTTGCCGCGTGGACCGTATACTTTCGGCTGATCTCGGCAGCGTTTTTGTTCAGCGTTGTCATGGACGCAATGGCACCGGCCATATCTTTCGGTGCCGCTTCGCCCACACGGTTTGCCGTGCAGATCAGGCCCACGCCCAGAGCTTTTGTTAAAATCAGCTTGTCGCCGGGCCTGCCGGAATCATTCGTATACATTTTTTTCGGGTCCACAAGGCCAGTCACCGAAAGTCCGTATTTCACACCTGTATCGGCAATGGAATGCCCGCCCGCAAGGCTTCCGCCCGCTTCGGCCACCTTCTTGGCTCCGCCGCGCAGAATCTCACCCAGAATGTTCAGATCCATGCTCTCCGGGAAGCAGACAAGGTTCAGTGCAGTCTTCACCTCGCCACCCATGGCATAGACATCGCTCAGGGCGTTGGCCGCTGCAATCTGGCCGAAGGTATAGGGGTCGTCCACCATCGGCGGGAAAAAATCCACTGTCTGCACCAGTGCTACATCATCGGTAATGCGGTATACAGCCGCATCATCCCGGCTGTCGTACCCGACCAGAAGGCTCGGGTCTCTTGCACCGCGCGGCAGCTTTTCCAGAATACGGCTCAGCGCTCCGGCCCCCAGCTTTGCGGTACATCCGCCGCCGGTGCAGAACACGATCTTGTTTTCTTTGCTCATGCACGTTTTCCTTTCTCGAAATGAGACGTAACGCAGGAAATACGATAAATATTTTTCAGAATATCAGCTATCTGCCGGGCCAGAGCAGCCTGCTCTTTTGTATCGGCCTGATTGAGTACAGCATAAAAGCTGCGATCCCCTACAGCCTTCCTTCCACCGGCTTCACGTGCAAGCAGCTTTGCCAGAAGTTCCGGTGTCAACTGCGCATCCTGCGGAACACAAAGCAGCTCTGCGGCAAGCTCCGCCCGGAAACAGACCTCCCGGAGCGGATGCCTCAACGCAGAAAGCCCTGCTACGGCCAGAACCGTATCGCACTGCGGTAAAAGCACCGGCTCGTGCGCAGCGGGTGCCTTGCAGGGCATCCGTTTTGCGACGTCCGCTTCAATGAGCCCGATATCTGCAAGGGTCATCCAGCGCTCCAGCTGTGCCTGCGGCGGGGCCGTCAATTTGCCGCCGTGTGCAGCGGTTCCGGCCACGGCATAACTGCCGCACTTCCACAGGCGGAAAAGCTCTGCATCCGTCTGTGCCCAGACCCCGCCGGGCGGCTGCATAATATGGGTGGTGGTAGCGGCCAATACCCGCCAGCCTTTGCGGGCGCAGTGCGCAGCCAGATTGTACATCAGTGTGGTCTTTCCGCCGCCGCCCACCAGAGAAATAACATGTCCCTTCTCCGCAAGAAACGGAAAAATTTTTTCGTCGATCATTTCTGCTTTTCTGCAACTGCCATGGCGATTTTTTCCGGTGTGATGGGCAGCTCATAGAACCGGGTGCCGATAGCGTTATAGATGGCATCGGAAATGGCAGGCAGCGGTGGATTGATGACCACCTCACCAATGGACTTTGCGCCAAAGGGTCCGTTGGGTTCATAGCTGCTCTCGAATTCAACCTTGATTTTGCCCACATCGGTGCGGGCCGGAATTTTGTACTGGAACAGAGAATTCTCTTCCGGGCAGCCATTTTTATCGTAAGTGATATTTTCGGTCAGAACCATGCCGATGCCCTGCAGCAGACCGCCCTCAGCCTGCACACGGGTCAAGTTCGGGTTGATGGGCGTGCCGCAGTCCACACAGGCATCAAATTCCAGCAGCTTTACCTCGCCGGTCTCGGTATCCACTTCCACCTCAGCAGCACCAACCATGAACGGCGGCGGCGACAAAGGCGAAGTATGCGTTTCGGTGGCTTCCAGCGGCACCATATGGCCGAACTGCGAAGCATACGCAATCTCGCTCAGAGACTTTTTCTGTGTGGGATCTTTGCTCTTGAAAACATCTTTTCCATCAAATTCCACATCGTCCTCGGTGCATTCCAGCAGCTCTGCGCCCAGCTTGCAGATCTGGGCGCGCAGCTTCATGGCACACTTTTCGGTGGCCTTGCCGGTAACGTAAGTGGTGCTGGACGCATAGGAGCCGGAGTAATAGGGCGAGGTATCCGTATCAGCTCCGAAGACCATGATATTGTCCAGCGGGCAGTCCAGCACTTCGGCGGCGATCTGCGCCAGTGTAGTGTCACAGCCGGTGCCCATGTCGGCCGCACCGATCATCAGGGTATAGAAGCCGTCGTCATTCAGTTTCAGGGTGGCACTGCCCACATCCATGCCGGAAATGCCGGAGCCCTGCATCGCCATGCCCATACCGACAGCGCGCACCTTGCTGTTGCCCATATCACGGGCAGGGTATTTGTGCTCCCAGTCGATCATATCCCGCACCTTGACAAGGCAGCGGTCCAGCGCGCAGCTGGTGTTGACAGCCCCATAGTAGGCGGGCATCACATCGCCCTCCTGTACGGCGTTTTTCAGCCGCAGCTCAAAGGGGTCCATATTCAGCTTATGAGCCAGTTCATTGACAGCAGATTCTACGGCAAACAGTCCCTGCGTTGCGCCGTAACCGCGGTAAGCACCGGCAGACATGTGGTTCGTATACACCACATCACTGATAAAGCGGAAGGCTTCTGCCTTGCCGTACAGCGGGATGGACTTGTGACCGGAAAGGCCCACGGTCGTAGGGCCATGCTCACCGTAAGCACCGGTATTGGAAAGGGTGTACAGATCAATGCCCTTCACAACGCCGTCCTTCGTGGCACCCAGCCGCACATGGATCTCCATTTCGTGACGCGGCGAGGATGCGATCTGGCTTTCCACACGACTGAAAATGATCTTGGAGGGCTTTTTGGTCTTCCAAGTCACAAAAGCCGGATATACCTCACTGACCGCCGTCTGCTTAGCACCAAATCCGCCGCCGATGCGGGGCTTTGCCACGCGCACCATGGATTTGGGAATATGCAGTGCGTTCGCAATATTGCGCCGTGCATGGAACACGATCTGCGTGGAGCTGAGCACATTCAGCCGCCCATAGGTATCAATGGAGCAGTAGGTGCGGAAGGTCTCCATCATGGCCTGCTGGCAGGCTTTGGTGTGGTAAATGTGGTCAATGACTACATCGCTGGCTGCAAGCACCGCGTCGATATCACCGGCTCCGCATTCATCATGGGCGCAAAGATTGCGTTTGTTGTCAGCTCCCACCGGGCACAGACTGGCCCAGTTGTCCTCCGGATGCACCAGAATGGGGTTGTCCTTGGCAGTGTGATAGTCCAGCACTGCTTCCAAAACCTCATATTCCACCTTGATGAGCTTGAGAGCCTTATCCACGCACTTTTCGTCCTTACCGGCCACAATGGCCACCACATCACCCACAAAGCGCACATGGCGGTCAATGAGCAGGCGGTCACGCGGACTGGCTTCCGGATAGGTCTGGCCAGCCTGCGTGTAGCGCGGCGCATCCTGCGGCACATCCTCCCATGTAAAGATCGCCTCGATGCCGGGCACCTTTTTTGCTACAGCCGTATTGATCGTTTTGACGATGGCATTCGCGTGCGGAGAGCGCAGCAGCTTTACGATCAGGCAGTCCTGCGGGATCACATCGTCCATATAGACGGGCTGGCCGGTGACCAGCTGCATGGCATCCTTTTTACGGAAAGGCTTGTTGATGGTACTCATTCTGCGGCCTCCTTCTGCTTTTTCCATGCCAGAAAGTTCATGATGCCGCGCAGCTGGCCCTCATAGCCAGAGCAGCGGCAGAGGTTGCCGGAGAGATATTCTTTCACTTCTTCCTCACTGGGGTACGGATTCTCGCGGAAGAGGGCCAGCGCGTTCATGATAAAGCCCGGGTTGCAGAAGCCACACTGCTCTGCACCCTGATCCGCGATAAAGCCGCCGAACTCCGCGGCTTCTTCCTGCAGGCCTTCCAGTGTGGTAATGCTGTGGCCGCTGGCACGCGCTGCCAGTACCGAGCAGGACAGCACCGGTTTCTCGTCCAGAAACACCGTGCACAGACCACAGTTGGAAGTCTCACAGCCGCGCTTGACGCTCTTGCAGCCATGGGCACGTACAAAATCGATCAGCAGCATATCTGCAGCCACATCCTCTGTGACCTTGATGCCGTTCAATGTAAGAGTGATCTGCATTTAATTTTCCTCCTGTGCCGTGCGTGCTTCCAGTTCCAGAACAGCACGCTTTGTCAGAACGCCTGCCAGATGGCGGCGGTACTCGGCATTGCCGCGCATATTGGAACCAGTGACAATTTTTTGCTTTACTTCATCGGCAAAGTTCTGCGCCAGTTCCTGCGCAGAAACACCCGCCTTTGCCGGCAGCTCAAACAGCACAGCCTTGAGCGGCCGCGCACCGATCGCAATGCGATAGCTGCCGTTTTCCAGACGGGCGGCCGCGCAGGTAAGCACCGGGATATCAGTCTGGCTGTTGCGCACGGACTGATAGAAAAATTCTGCTTCTTCCTTTTTAACGATCAGCCGCACAAGGATGTCCCGGTCATAAGGGCGCTCAGCATACTCCTGCAGGGATATGATCCCACCCTTGTACAACTCTACCGAACAGTCCATGGCCATAAACAGCGTGAGCACATCAGAAAAGCCGAACCGGCTGTAGATGCTGCCGCCCACAGTTGCCAGATTGCGCAGCTGCACGCCCACGATATGCCGCAGCGCTTCCTTTACTGCGCCATGGGTATACGCAGCAAGACCGGCGTGCTCTTCCAGCTGGCGCAGTGTAACCATGGCACCAATGGAAAAGCTGCCCTCGGTCTCCTCTATGGTGTCCAGTCCCAGACCGGACAGGTCGATGGCTGTACCGACATTGATATTCTCCATTTTGAGCCAGATCATGCCGCCCAGCACACGGTTGGCCTTTTTCTGGTTCAGCTGCCACGCTTCTTCCAGACTTTCGGCCTGCTTATATTCTCGGATCGTCATCATAGATGCAGGTTCCTCTCTCTTTTTTTCTCTGTTCTTTTATTTTAACACAGATTTCGATATAATACTATTGTGAATTCGTTTCAGAAAGAGTGGTACTATATGAAAGAACTTCTTCCGGTGGGCTGTGTCATTATGGCATCCGGTCTGAGCCAGCGCTTCGGCTCCAACAAACTCCTTGCGCCGTTCTGCGGGGAACCGATGCTATGCCGCGCATTTGCGGCGACCGATACTCCAAAGCTTTCGGCCCGCATCGTGGTGACACGTTCGGACGAAGTTGCGCAGCTTTGCCGCTCCCACAATGTTCCGGTGCTGCTGCACGATCTGCCCGGCCGAAACGATACAGTGCGGCTGGGGCTTTCTGCGCTGCTGGAACAGGTCCCGGAGCTTTTTGGCTGCATGTTCCTGCCGGGAGACCAGCCGCTTTTGTGCCGCGAGACAGTGGAAGCCATGGCAGGCATCTCCGGGTGGGATCAAAGAACTCGGCTGGAACGGCAAAAAGAAACAGAACGGGAGATCTTCCGTCTGGGATTCCGGGTCCGTAACGACCCGTCTCCCCTTACTGGAAGTCCCGTTCTGTTTGAAAAAGGACTTTTTCAGGAACTGCTCACCTTGCCGCAGGGCATGGGCGGAAGTGTTCTGCTTCGGAAATATCCCGCGCATGTTCACACCGTTTACATTGCGGATCGGAATGAATTGGCCGACGCCGACACGCCCGAAGCACTTGCGCAATTGGAAGCGCTGGCCCGGCAAAAGCTTTGAGCTTTATTCTGCCTTGTCATCCTTCGGCAGCAGCACATTCAGCAGGATCGCCACGAACGCAGCCGGAACAATGCCGGACTCGCCGCAGATCAGCTGGAAAGCGTGCGGAGCCTGTGCCAGAATGCCGCTGTTGGCACCCATGCCGTAGCCAACACCCAGAGCCACCGAGACGATGGTAAGCTGACGCGGGGTCATCTTTTCCTTGGTGATGAGCTGGATGCCGCTGACCACGATGGAAGAGAACATCATAACGGCAGCACCGCCCAGAACGGCCTGCGGCATAATGGAGATCAGTGCGCCAAGCTTGGGGATCAGGCCGCACAGGATCAGGAAGATGGCACCGGAGGCCAGAGCCATGCGATTGACCACTTTGGTCATGGCCACCAGACCCACATTCTGGCTGAAGGAAGTGTTGGGCAGTACACCGAACAGAGCCGCAAAGGAGGAGCCCAGACCGTCACAGATCACACCGCCGGACAGCTCTTTATCGGTGGGCTCACGATTCATGCCGCCCTCCATGACACCGGAGATATCACCCACGGTCTCAACAGCGGTAACAACGAACATGATCATCACCGGCATAATAGCGCGCATATCAAACACGATCTTGACCGGCATCAGCTTGGGAATGGCAAACCAAGAGGCCTGTGCCACCTTATTCCAGTTGAGCACCCATGCCTTGGCAAACTCTACACCATCGGCAGTGACACCGGTGGTGGGCAGCACCAGACCCATGACAAAGGCCGCAACGTAACCGGCCAGAATGCCGATCAGGATCGCGGAAGAGCTGAGGAAGCCCGTGGTCCAGTGCTTGAAGATCAGAATGACCACCAATACGAACAGGGCAAGCAGAAGATTTTCCATGGAGCCAAAGTCTTTTGCGCCGTTGCCGCCGCCAAAGGAATTGATGCCCACCGAGATCAGCGAAAGACCGATGGAAAGTACAACCGTACCGGTGACGACCGGCGGGAAGAACTTGCGCAGAGGCTTGAGGAAGAAGCCCAGAACGCCTTCAAAGATGCCGCCGATGATGGATGCACCCATAATGGCACCATAGGCCAGCACACCGCCGCCCATGCTGCCGACAACACTGTTGAACACGCCGATAAAACCGGAACTGGTGCCCATGATGATGGGCACGCTACCGCCCACGGGGCCGATGGTGAACAGCTGTACCAGCGTGACTACGCCGGCCACAAACATGGCGCTCTGCAGCAACGTAACCTGCAGATCTGCAAATTCACCACCCGCAATGCCGCAGGCACTGGTGATGATCAGCAGCGGGGTCAGGTTGCCCACGAACATGGCGCAGACATGCTGCAGACCCAGCGGGATCGCCTGTTTCAGGGACATTTTTGCGTCGAACTGATACGCCGACTCTTCGAGCTTGACTTCCTTCAAATGTTCCACTCTCCTCAAATCTTGACAAAAATCATTCTTTTCGACTGCTTTACCAAAAAAGCGGATTTATTATAGCAAAACTGCGTATCCTTGTAAATTAAGTATGACTTTTTCGTGAACGGCTGTTTCCCGCTGAGAAACACAAAAAGCAGGGCGCTTTGTGCGTTTTTTCCGCTTTGGTCGGAAGAATTTCGCGCAGAACTCCTGCTTTTTTGTTTTGTTTTATTTGATTTTTGTGCGATATGGAAATTTTACAGCGTTCTCAGCCCGTAATCTTTTAAACAGCGCTGGATGCCCTGCTGAGTGGTGTCGAACCGGATGCCGAAGCGTTCCAGTTTTGTGGTGTCCATCACAAGGTTTCGGCCCCAGCTTTCTTCCTCGATCTGCACAGCGATTCCCAGCGTTTCGGCAAACTGCCGGGCGGTGCATACCATGTTTTCGGCATTGCCGCTGCCAAAATTGTATACGCCGCCTGGCAGCGCCATGGCAGGCTCCAGATTTTCGATCACCTGCCGCACATAGGTCACGCCGCGGTGGTCGTTCCGGGAGAAGCGCAGAGCCTCTCCCATCAGCGCGGCACGCAGAAGATTCAGCGGAAGATTGCCCCGGATGGGCAGCCCATAGCCGGGCAGGTCATACATCCAACTGGCACGCAGATGGACCGAGTCCGGGCAGAGCTCCAACACACGCTGCTCTGCTTCCAGCTTGTATTGGCCGTAAATGTTTGCGGGATGCAGGGCCAGTGTTTCCGGCAGCGGCCCCTGCTGCTGCACACCGGCATAGACCTGATCCGAACTGAATGCCACCAGCTTTGCCTTCGTCTGCTGCGCAGCCCGTGCCAGCCAGACTGGCAGCTCCACATTGGCACGGTAAGCTTCTGCCGGATGCTGCGCACAGTAACTGGTATCGGAAAGAGCGGCGGTGTGCAGGATCACATCCGGATGCAAAGCTTCCACCTGTGCACGGGTGAGAGCTTCATCGGCTGTACAGAAAAAGCCTTTTGGAAGGGAGCAAAGCTCGTACTTTCCCTGCCACTGCTGCAAAATGCGGGAGCCGACAAAGCCGCCTGCACCGGTGATAAGAATTTTTTTCATGATAATTTCCTCCTGCAGGACAATGAAAAAGTGCCCAGCAGCATGACAGCCTGCCGGGCACAAAAATTTTAAAGGAACAGGTCCAGCACGAACACGACGGCACAGCAGGCCACAGATACCTGAAACAGGCTTGCGCCGAACCAAGCAGCTGCAATGCCTACCACCAGCGCCATGGCACCGGCAGCCGGGCTCTGGGTCGCGTTGACAATGGCCGGGAAGGTCATGACCGCCAGCGTCACATAGGGCACATAATACAGAAACGACTGAATGAAGCGATTTTTGATGGGCTTGCGGATCAGTGTGAGCGGAAGGATGCGGATGGCATAGGATACCAGCGCCATCACTGCAATGTAAATGTAATGATTATGCGTCATGCTCTGCCTCCTGCTCTTCTGGATTTACCGGAAAAAGAGCTGCTGCAGCGCTGGAAATGAGCACTGTGAGCAAAATGGTACGCGTGCCCTCCGAAAGAGCGGAGATACCCGGCAGGTAATTGCACACAAAGCTCAGTGCAAAGCTGATGGCAACAAGTGCAGCTACCACCCTGCTCTTACGCGCCGGAGGAATGATGATGGCAAGGAACATGCCGTAAAGGGCAACGCTCAGCGCACTGACAGCCCGCAGCGGCAGCAGATTGCCCGCAATGATGCCCAACGCTGTACCGATGGCCCAAGCCGGTGCCGCCAGCAGAATGGCACCGTAGGTATAATATGGGTTCAGGCTGCCGGGCCGTGCAATGGTGATGCCAAAAAGCTCGTCTGTCACATCATAACCGATGAGCAGCCTGTGCCAGAAGGGTGTGCCCGGCGCAAAGCGCTGGGCCAGTGCGCAGCTCATGAGCAGATAGCGCGCATTGGCAATCAGTGTGATGATGGCCACTTCCAGATAGGTCGCATTGGCCATGATGATGGCAAATGCAGCGTATTCGCCTGCCGAAGCGTTGTTCAGCAGGCTGACCAGAAAGCCCTGAAACGGGGTAAAGCCTGCCCGGCGGGCCGCAATGCCCAGCGAGAAGGAAACAGCAAAATAGCCCAGCGCAATGGGAACGCCATCCCGCATGCCCTCACAGAAAATTTTTTTGCTGAAAGCCCAAGCCGGCCTTTCTGCATTGACAAGCTCCGGGGCAAGGAGCTTACTTTTGGAATTCATCTTTGTTTTTTACTCCTTTCCTATTTCAAACACCGCTTTTTATTATACTCTCACGCACACAGAGAAGAAAGGGCTTTTTCACTTTCTTTTCGGCACAAAAGGAAAACGCCGCCTGAAAAGGCAGCGTTCTTCGTCGATTTATGCACCCGGCACCAGAAAATGCATCGCCTGCGGCAGGACCTGCGTACCGGCTTCCAGCCCATTTGCCGTCAGGATCTGTGCCGGTGACACATGGAACCGTCTGGCAATGCCGAACAACTCCTCCCCTGCCTGTGCATAGTAGATGCGCAGTGCGATCTCCGGGTCCGGAGTCGTCAGCGGTTCGCCCAGCTCAATGCTGCCGATGCCCGGATGTGTGCTCCGGCAGAGGATGGCTCCTTCGGCACGGGCGGTGACCGTCACTTCCAATGTGCCGCCGGTGCAGCTGCACTGGATGTTCTCGGTGCTCAGCCAGCATTCCGGGCTGAACTGTGCACCCGGCGGGGCTTCTACTGCAAGCGGAAAGACAAGCTCCAGTGTTTTTTCGTAGCTTTCCAGCTCGGCAAGACTGTTCTCGGCAAAGGCGGTGGCAACGGCACGCACCGTAAAGGCCCAGCCGTCGCGGTAAGGTGTTACCTGCGCCGGTCCATAAGACACAAAGCAGGCGCGCAGCTGAGCATCCGCATCTGGCAGCGGCCCGGAGGCCGTGGAAGATGCTGTCTCGTTCAGCATACAGGCAAGATCTTCTGCTGCCAACTCCTGCGGCGTGACGGCGGTTTCAAACTGCGTAGAAAAGGCATCCGCTACGTATTGCAGCTGGCAGGGCCGCCATGCGTGCAAATGCATCATCACGCTGGCTGTCAGTTGGCCGCTGGCTTCCTGTTCGCCCTCCGCAAGGGCAAAGCCCACCGGCTCCAGCACGCACATGCATCTGCAGTCCTCTGCTACGCCTTCCAGATCCACCACCTGATTGAACGGCAGGGATGCCGCCTGACTTTGCAGGCTGCTTTCGCCTTCCGCGCGCCAGGCGCATTGGGCACGTACCTCGCCCTTGACCACTGCCTTGCCCGCCAGCAGCTTTACCTCCCGCACGGCGGCGCTGCCGGTAATATCCAGAATGGCTGCGGGCGGCTTTGCAAACACAAGCTCCCCTTCCACAGTGACCAACTTTTCCATCACCGCGGTGCTGCGCACGCCGTTCAGCGTCTGCAATTTCTGTTCAATGCCGCCATCGGCCAGCGCCGTGATCAGTTCCTGTTTATCCTGTGTATGGATAGCAACCACAAGACCATAGGCTCCGCGCACCTCGATACGGTGCGGGTTTACCGCCCGGCAGTTGAGGTATTCGGTCTGCCCTTCTACCATGGCCATCCAGCTGGTGAAGGAAAATTCCGGCACCTCCAGCTGCTTTGTAAACGGCAGCTTCTGCTCGGTCTGGCAAAGCCCGGCCCCATCCTCGCCCTGATAAAACACAGTGCAGCGCAGATAGCCTTCCAATGTAAGCCGCCCGGGCTGCAGCTGCTTTTGCAGCACCACCGGTTTTGCAAAGCATTTGACCAGCTTGAACACCGGCGGAAGATAATCTGAAATCAGGATCTCGGTTTCCAGCGGAAGTTCTGCCTTGACGGTGCAGCTCGTGCCTGCCTGCGGCAGCGTATCCCGAAAGATCTTCAGTTCCATGCAGTGTGCTCCTTTCCCTGTCCGTCTCTACTGGAAAGGTATGCACATGCTTTGCAGGATATGCGCGCAAAAAAGGCACCGTGCAAAACACACGATGCCTTTGGGCCTTTTGAAACAATCAGATCGTTTTGCGCAGGACAGCCGCCTGCATTACATGGTATTTCTGCATCAGCCGGACGGCAGCCGATGTGATCTTCTCGCCGCTGACCACAATGGGGATCGCAGGCGGGCAGGAAACCGTCGGCATAGCGCAGATACGCCCCACCGCCTGCTCTGTGGGCACCTGCTCCTGCGGGGCAAACACGGCCTGCCGGATGCTGCAGCAGGTGTGCAATTCGTGTTCCAGCTCCAAAAGCTCACGATCGTTTTTTTCCGGGAGCGGGAACGGGCCTGTAAGGTTTTCCACAATGTGGAGAACGGCAGAAGTCAGCCGTTCAAAGTCCTGCGGCGGATTTGCCGGGGTGAACATCAGCACAACATAGCGCGGGTCGGCATATTCGCACTCGACCTTTGCGCTGCGCAGCGCTTCTGCAAACTCTGTGCCGGTCATGCCCAGTGTAGCAGCATCCAGCGTGACCTTGAGAGGTTCGCTTTCCAGTGCCAGCGGTCCCGGGCAGTGTTTTGCCGCAGCGGCTTCGTTCAGCTCCCGGCGCAGGCGGGTCAGATGACCGCAGCACTGCAAAAGCCGCAGCGGATAGCCTTCCGACAGAATCTGATTGCATTTGTCCAGAGACTGCAAGATCAGGTAAGACGGACTGGTGGAACCAAACAATGCCAGTGCATTGCGCACAGCGGCTTCGTCCTGAATGGGGGCATTTTTGCCCAGATGCAGGTATGCGCCGCCAGTGACAACGGGCAGCGTTTTATGGCCGGAGTCGCAGCACATGGCCGCGCCCAGCGCAATAGGATGCTGACCGCCCTGCGGCAGAAAACGCAGGTAAGCACCGTGGGCATTATCCACCAGAAGCGGAACGTCAAAATCCTTGCACACTTCGGCCAGCGCTGCAATATCCTGCACACCGCCCAGATAATCCGGACTGGTGATGTAGACGCCAAAGGGCCTTTTGCCCTGCTGTGCCAAACCCTGCAGAGCACCTGTCAGCTTTGCAGCTGACACCGGGCAGCTGCAAAGCGCACCGGCATCCTGCGGCGCAGGCCAGAGCCACTGGATATCAAAATCCAGCAGCGCCGCCGCATACAACAGCGCTTTGTGAGCGTTGCGCGCTGCCAGCAGGACCGAGCGCTGTCCGGCTGCGGGCGCAGCCTGCAGTGCAAGGCACAGCATTGCACGGATACACTGGGACGAGCCTTCTGTACTATAGTAAGTATGTGCTGTGCCAAACAGCCGGGTAGCGTTGGCTTCGCTCTGGGCAATGATGCCGTCAGCCCCATACAGTTCATCCGCACCCTTTATTTCGGTAATGTCCCACGGCTCAAAGCCCAAAAGGCTCTGGCCCTTGTGGCCGGGCATATGCAGCCGCGAGGTGCCGGACTGTGCGTAATGGCGCACAAAATCCACAATAGGCGTGGTCGTGCTCATTCGCAGGCTTCGCCATCAGCACAGGCGTTACAGGTAGAACCCAGCTCAATAGGCACCTCGATGCCCTTGGCGGCAAGTTCCTGATTCTCAGCGACCTTGATCATGATAGCGCATTCCATTCGCTTTTTGAACAGCTCACAGCCGTACTCATACACACCGGTAATGTTGCCGGTAGCGTGGTAGGAGTTTGCTGCACAGCCGCCGGAGCAGTACAGCTTTGCCCAGCAGTTCTGGCACTCCTTGCGGGCATAGGCGTTGCAGTGCTTGAACTCATCACGCACGGCAGTGTTCGTAACGCCCTTCCAGATATCGCCCATCAGGTACTTGGGGTCGCCCACAAACTGGTGGCAGGGGTACAGATCACCCCAGGGAGCAACAGCCATGTACTCCGTGCCGGAGCCACA
>OGUF01000688.1_pt1 | contig 16390 bp, 21 predicted proteins | sample 1573681 | NCBI WGS metagenome assembly OGUF01 (sample SAMEA2582049, study PRJEB24529) | metagenome | biome: Human gut stool | place: China | collected 2011
AAACGGATTATTCTGCCTCTGGTTTATTACCTTCGTGGCTGCCGCCGATACCCGGTCGAATAACTCCGCACGAGACGCATACCCCTCCCCTGTCTCACCAGTATCCGGGCGTAATTGCTCAACATATGCGGTAATGCTGCTTGTCGGCATGTTGCGGAAAGAGCCTATATACTGTCCGGCGATCTGCAAATTTCTGAACTCGGTATATCGCAGGTTTCCTTCTCTGACACCATAAGCAGCAATGAACTCACCCTCACCAGGCGGGTTAGGAAATTCAACGCCACGCATATACGCAGCCGTTGCATCGCGAACCCGGCTTTCGAGCATCGTTCTATATTCAGCCTGCTGCTGTCTGGCTAATGCATCCGTCTGTCGCAACACGCTGGCCTGATCTGATTCACTTAAAGCATCGAACCAGGCTACACCGGTATAACGTTTATTTTTTGTCGGTAGCTGAGAAAGCCCCAGTGCGGCACTAACGCCAGCGGCCAATTGCTGATCACTGTACGGCTGACTGCCTTGCTCATGATGAATAATTGCTTTGCACAGAGATTTCAGTGTGTCAGGATTTGATGCGTCAAGCGGCTGGTCAGGAGTTACACCGAGCTGAGCACATACTGCCCGTATATAAGCATCAGTTTTATTATCATCACTGGCCGGTGCCCAGCGATTAATTATTTCGCTGATGGTGTCATAACCCTGACGCTGATACGACAGCAAATTGCGACCAAGCGCGCGAATACCGTGTTCAGGGGTTTCGAATTTGGCAAAGCGACCATCATCACCAGTCTGCCCAACCCACGGATTAGTTTTGCTGTATTCAAGATTGCCGGGGTTATTGTTGCGTATACCGCGGGTACGATCGGAAGAGCCACTATCTGCTACAGCACGGCGAGATCCAGCAGCAGTATCGCTTAACTCGCCATTTTGCTGTCTTACCTGAAGATAGTTTGCTCCAATAGCATTTTGAGCAGTTGCTTTTGCTGTTGCTTCTTTAAACTCGATTTTCTTGGCCTGGATTTGCTCGTCGCTCCAGCCATGCGCAATACCGTAATCCTCAATTTGCTGGAAAGTTTGCGTATTAGCCAATATGTATGCTGCGTTGTCGCCATATAATGCTGAGGCATTTTTACCATTATTCAGCAGTGTCGCCTGAAACTGGCCTTCTTCGTAGGCATTTATTTGCCCTATCTCGTACCTCCCGGCCTGCGTAGCGAACTGAATACGCTGCTGCTGCGCCTGCTGCATGAAAGCATTACGAGCCTGTTCATCCGGCAGCGACATAGCCAGTTGTTCGATCTGAGCATCAAACTGCTGTGTATACTCATGGCCTTTTCCAATAGCATTTTTCCCTTTCAAGTTAAGAAATCCTGTTTCAGGATTATTCAGCAGATCACTGCCTGTCTGACTGAGTTTAAGGGATGCCTCCTGAACCAAGGCAATATTGGCGCGCTGTTTTGCCTGACCAAGAACATCAATTGCCTCTGTCCCTGCCCGAACAAAAGCATCACCAATATCTGGCTGAGAAAACGTCTGCAAGCCTGCTGACTGAACTCCACGGCTCTCAACCTGGCGTCCGGATACTGTTGGTACGACTGGCATCAGTAACCCCCTGTTTTGAATCGTGTACCAGAATTCATAAAACCTGATTTAAATAACATTGGCGTCCCTCCGCTTTGATGCTGTACCAGCGATTCATTACTCACCCCCCGATGCAAAACCATTCTGATTAAGCCAGGCGTTTACGGCATGTCTGACAATCTGCGCCACGCCTGGTAATGGCTGATCAGGGTGATTGTTCACATGGTCGATTCTGTACTGCTTAAGGCGCATCACGGTCTGTGCATCCAGATGAACGGAACCACCTCTGACATCGCCTGTGTTCAGGTCGTTAATACAATTCACAGCAATTTCCTCTTACTGACTAAACTATGCACATTATTGATCTGAAAAAGTGGTAGATAAACATATTTCTATCACAAAAACAGATTGATTGATTTCAGCCCCAAAAAAAGCCGGATTGCTCCGGCTCTGTGCTTACTTCTGGTAGTTACGCCATACTGATTTCCCGATCCCATCTATCCCCATTTCTTTTTCAGTGCGTTTAAGCGACCGTTTCAGGTCTTCTAAATTATCCGGTTGCTTCGGTGGCCTCTGTGCCTTCCTGGAACATTCCAGTCGTCGCATTGATATGCAATACCGTTCCTTGTCAGTACCCCAACTGCATTACTTCACCCCATCGCGCCGCCGCTCTTCGGTACAGGGTTTTAGTTAGCCTCCGACTTTTCCGTAGTGCTGTTCTGGTGGATTCACATAGCCTCTTTCTTGCAGGTATTCGCGAATATCAGACATCAGGAGACGGTTAACCGTGCTCTTGTCTTTTCTCCGGTAAAGGCGTCTGGTGATCATGAAGTAGTTAGCAATGATCTCCGGTATATCCCTGACGCTGATACATGCTGTATGCTGGTCAATAGCTTCAATCATCTCTTCACGAGTTACAAAAGTCTGGCGTAAACGAGTGATCACACCATGTACATCTGAATGATCATTTATACGCTTATTTTGGCGCTTCGCGCTCTCGACTGTGACACTGACAACAATGTCAACTCTTTGTTTTTTCGCAATTTCATCCACAATGTGATCACCTGCACGGCGACCATGTGCGTGATCATTTCTTTCTATTTCCATTCATCTCCTCCAGTAGTTTTCCTGCGTGCGTCTGTTGTAGTGGTGTTACCTCGCCGCACGGCTGGCCTTTCAGGTCGTAACGCGCGCCACCAGCTACCAGGGCGCGGTAATAGCGCGGAGTCTGCACATAACGCGCCAGCGTTGCGCGTAGTGTTCCCTGTCCGAGTGAAATACCTCTCGCGGCAATATCCTGTATCAGGTCGTCAAATATCCCCACCTTAAGCGGCTTAGGTGATTCCGGGCTGAATAATTCAGGCCATAGCTCAATAAGACGGTTAACGCGTCTGCGGTGTTTACGCTGCTGTTTGGTCATACGCCGCCGCGGTGTTGCTCCTGTGAGCTTCTGCTGTGTGTTCTGGTTATCTGGCATCACTTTATGCGCCGATGTGGTTTTATTCTGCTGCTGCGCCGCCTGTGCTGTTTTCTGCGGCGTGCCGTAAATGCCATTCGGTTTTCTGTTTATGGTCAGCTTTGTCATGCCTTCCCCTGTAATTACTCTGTTCGCTGTTGTGAATTAAAACGGTATCCCGTCCCCGTACGGATCATCGTGCTGGCCTGTCTGTTGCTTTGCCCTGTTCAGTGCATCAGTAGCCTGCCCCTGCTGGCCTTTTTTGCCGCCCGGTCGCGCCGTTCGCGCACTGATTACGCTGTCTGCGATAACCTGCCATCCCTGCCTCGTTTCGCCGTTCTGTCCAGTCCACTGGCTCATCTGCATGTTACCCGCCACGCTCAGGAGTTCGCCTTTGTGATGCTTTGCCAGCGCGTCGGCTTGTCTGCCAAACGCCAGGACAGATAACCACAACGTCGCCAGACCGTCATCCGACTGACTGCAGGGCAGTGATACCGCCATACGCGCCAGCGTCATGGGGGTGCCCTTGCTGGTCTGTTTTGTCTGCGGGTCGTCCACCAACCGCCCGTAAACTGATATTTGCGCCGTCATGCTGCCTGCTCTCCGGACTTAATATTGATTGTTGTCACTTCCTCCGCTTCAGCAATCTCCCGTTCGGTCAGCGTGGCAAAGTTTGCAGCCGCCGTTGTCATGAATGCGCTTATCAGTTCGGGATGTGCTTTCGCGTATCCTTCCCCGGCGTTGCGGTCTATTGCCTTAATCGCCACCCTTAGCCAGTGTTCAGCCATATCAAGGGCGCGGTAATGTGGCTTTATATGTTTGTTCAGTTTTCCTGATGTGTGCATTTTTATTTTTACCCCCTCGTTTAAAAAGTTTTTTGTGCACCACCACCTTGTCTACCTTGTCTACCTGATTAGTTATCAGGCCAGTAATGGCGCGGGTTTCAGGGAGGTAGACAGCCCCAAATAGCTGTCTACCTCATCTCTACCCGTCTCCTTACCTGTCTACAAAAATGGGTAGATAAGGTAGATAACAGGTAGACAGTGAAAAATAGTTATCTACCTGCATTAATACATTGAAATAAAAGTATTTTCTTTCAGTCAGGTAGACAAGGTAGATAACCATTGCCATTTTTTATAAAAACGCATCGCAATCATCAGTAGTCGTTGCGTTGGTCTGCGTGACTCCCTTAACTTTTCGCGTAATATATTCATATCCGTAAACTTTCGCCGCTGACCTCATAGCCTTTCCGAACTCATTCACGCTCAAACATTTCCCCTTTCCTGTATGCCATGAAGGCCATATAGACACGGTAAAGGCTGTTTCTGGTCGTGTACTTCACGGTGTCACCACCACCGCCCATCATTAGCCCACGAGCTTCCTCCAGAAACTCCAGCGCCGCGCAAAGCTCAACAACCGGATCCGTTTGCTGCTTTATTGCCAGAGCTTCATCACCGTCACGCTGTTCCAGTAATAAAGCCCGTGCCTTTTCAGGGTCAGCAAAATTAGCCAGCAAGCGGCGGATAATTACGGGGATTTCTGCCGCTATCTTTTCCGGTAATTCCTTGTCTTTTTCGTCCTCCCTTACAATGTTGTCGAACCGGAAAATCACCCGACGGCGTGACACACCTCCGGCCCGTTCGGTAAAGATCATCGGGTCGTTATTGGTTGCCAGTACCACCGCCCTTATTATCGTCGTGAATCGCTTCTCATATTTCGGGTTAATTTCAACGGGATCGCCTCCCGTGATTTTCTTGATGCCCGTGCCTTCCCCCGTATATTTCGGCTGATCGGCAAGGACGATAAGACGACTCCCGACAACCTGCGCGCGCCCTCCTGCATCATCGAGTGATGTCATCTCCGCGCTTACGGTGTTCTGTTTGCCAGCAAGCAGGGTGGCAATATGGGTAAATGTACTCTTACCGCTTCCCCCGTCTCCGGTGGCCTCAATGAACATCTGCCAGTCGTAGCGGTTCGCCATAATCATGTATAACGCGGCACATATACGCATCATCTTGCGCGGGTCTTTTCTTGCAGCATGTTCAAGCCATTTATGGAAATTTGGCGCATTATCGCGGATGTTTTCCCCTGCTACTGGTGGCGTGTACTCAATGCCATTGTGCGTGGTGCTCCAGTGCTCCGGCGAGTGCGGAGAAAATTCCCCCGTTTTCAGGTTAAGCACACCATTAGTGAACGGTAGCAAATCACCGGACGGCTCCCCCATGGGGTCGGCAATAACTTTTAACGCTTCCACGGCGTTATTGATTACACGTTTGCTGAACGTGGCCCTGTGCTCTGAATAGATCGCCACCATTTCGCGGCTCAGCTCCATTGTGCTGACCGGACACCATACCCCGCCGCGCCATACGTGGACGATTTCACTTTCTGCATGAACACACACACCATCAAAGCGATCGGCAAGTAGTTGTGCACGTTCACTGTCTGCCATCTGTGAAAGTTGCGCCTTTTGCTTCGTCGGAAGATTAAGCACCAGACTTTCCCCACGCTCGCATTCCTCTTTGAGTCGCGGCAACTGCTCGGATAAATCCACTGGGCTGGTGTCAGTAATCCCCGCGTATTCGTGTACGGTCTTCACTCCAGCCACAGCCAGTAACGTAACAATCTGCGTCATGCTGTGCTCTGTGATATGTCCTGCGCGGTAAACACGCACACACTGACGATCTTCATCAATGATCCGGTAATCGGTGATATTTTTCAGTTGCTCATCAGCCAGCACGACAGGCGGCACATCGTCGGCGGCAATATGTTTACCCGCCCATTCCCGCCACTCTTTCGCATGGCTCCACGCATCACTACCTGCAAAGATGATTACCTCTGTCAGTCTGTCGCGTGGCTGTTTTTTTAAGTTCGGTGCCAGTTTCATTTTTTGCCCCTGAATGCGTTAATCATGCTTTTCATTTTCTGGATGTTTCCCCGCGCTTTTTCCCTGCTGATGGGCTTACTGCGGGGTGCGGCATATACCAGGGAAAAATCACGCCGGAACTGATAAACAGGCATCACGCAGTCATAGCTATACCCCTCACGGCGGTAAGTGATGCGCCGTTCTGCCACGCCTTTAATCGTTACCGTGCCGCCGTATTTATCGCGGTAAATATCGCCGTTCATAAATTCAGGCCGAGCGGGGCCGCTGGCAATAAAGCCAGAATTTTTCATTTCCATATTATTTATTCCTCGACTTAACTCGACTTATTTGATAGCAGGGCACTATTTATTGCGTCATTGAGTTTTTCTGCTGATTCATCAATAAGTGACAACAGGCCATAAGCAATATTTGCATCTTCATTGTCATTTATGCAATCAAGCCACATATTTAATATTGCTTTTGCTGAATTATTTAAAGTTAATGGACTTTCTGCACATGCTAACAATTTAAAAAAGACTTCCCGTTCTGTATTCATTTAATCCCCCACCAGCTTACTTTCTTCCTCAATCAGGAAACTAGCGACACTTCCCGAAAGGCGCGCCAGTAGGCTCGCCAGCGCGGATATATCAGCATCTGTAATTTTGTTCGGGTATACCTCAAGAAGGCGGCAAATAATTTCTGTCTGGTGCGCACGTTCAGCGGCTTCGTGTAATGTGATTTCCTGCATTAATGCACCTCTTTTAATTCATACACTGCTGAAATAATGACTTGTGATAAGCCATATTCTGATGATTCGCTTCTCACCGCAGCAATAGCCGTCTGAACATTAACAGCCTTCACGTTCTGAGTGATACCAATTGTGTGGCCCAGTGGGTTAACAGCTCGGGCAAATACACGGAAGGTTTTAAGCACGGCACACCTCCTGACGAATACGGGCGGCGAATACCATCACGCAGCCAGTTGGGGATTGCTGGCGGGCTTCCTGTTCGCTGATGGCCTCGATGGTAATCATGCGCGGTTGTGCCGTACTCAAGGCGATAAAACGCCAGATGTATTTATTCAGGTTGTGCGGGTCCCGCCCTTGCGGGTGTGTGGTATGATTTCTCATAGCTACCTCGATACTGTTGCTATCGTTGGTGGTTAGAAGCCCGTTGGTGTTCCCAGCACCTTCGGGCTTTGCTTTTTTAAGTGCCCCCGTGTTAAGGTGGCCACCTAACAATGAAAAGGCTAATTCAATAGGTGGTCACTTGTCAACGATCAAACGCGATAAAAGTCCTAAGGGTGATGGGCAATCTCCACAATTCAGAATGCGAATTTCTCCAGAGCTAAAAGAGCAATTCGACAAAGAAGCGCAGAGCGACGGCATAAGCCTAGCCAACTGGCTTAAAGAATTAGGGCGCAAAGAGCTGCTACGGCGCGGTATTGAACCAAAAGGATAAGAATAATTGAAGTCAAGGAGCTAACACATGAAATACGAATTCTTCGCAACAAGTAGCAGTAGTTTGGATGTATACATAGTCACTGTATCAAACGATTCTGGCTCGCTAATCATGACTTGTAATTGTCCAGCAGGAAGTAAAGGTATTCTATGTAGACACCGTAAAGCTTTAATTACCGGAAAAATCCGTGGTATATTCACTCCCCCAAGAAGGAATAATCCTGAAAAATTACAAGAAGCTATAAATTTAATAGCCACATATGGCATAGATAAAACATTAAAGTTGTACACTGATGAGTTAGAACGAGCAGAACAGACTTGGATAAGTGTTCGCGATAATTTGAGAGCAATGATAAACGCTCTTGTTGAACCACCTAAATATTGAACTGTTCACATTGCCTATCAGGCGATAACCTCGTATTCTGATTAAGGCTAACTATATACTCACATTGGCGACCAATTCTGGTCGCCTTTATCCACCATTTTTATAATATCACAGATTAAAAGTGTTAATCCTTACCCCCTGAATGGAATTGATGAGGATTTAATTTCCACAGAACTAAATCCTCTTGAATCCAAGAACATTTTTATACCAGCCTCAATGAAATCATAATCGTTTGTCGGGCCAATTGTAATGCTTTTAATTGGTAACTTTCTATTATCTTTATTATCAATGATGATATAAGGGATGATTCCATTATTATTTATTCTGAAGTGCACATCTGGCATTTGCATCCACGGAGTAAATACCAATCTAAATTCATTCTCTTCGATAAAACTAGGATGTTTAAAAAATGGGATGTATTTAGATATAAATTGATACGTAGAGACCATTGTTACAAAATGATCATTCATTTCTTTAATGTTAATACCATTACAAGAAAAAAACTCTCCCAACTCCTTACTCATCTTAGTAATATCGTTATTATTTGAATATATAACATCATGTGCAACACAATTTAAATAAATATTTTGAGAAAAGCTCACAAGTTCATCCGCATCAAACTCAATGCAAACACCCTGTTTATTTCCGTAACCTCTCCACTGACTTAACTTATCGTTTTCCTTACAAAAAGAGATGCTATAAACATGTTTATCAATCCCTTTTTCTTTTTGTAACCTCCCTTTCTCATACATGTCAAGAGACTTGAGCAAAATAGTTTTCTTATCTTTTTGAATGATATTGTCATCAACTATTTTAATTGTATTTCGAAAGCATTCACATCCATGGTTAGACTCCTCTTTATCATTTAAGAAATATATGTTTGTAGCCCATAAAGAATTAGAGTCTAATATACCTTTCAAACCAAAAAGATCTGTATAATGAAATATAGCCACAATGCCCACCTAATAGTTAAGTTGTTTCCCACTCACCTCGAATCCATGCCTGCACTTCTGAAAGACGATATGCAACAGCAGTGGAACCAATCTTGATCCGCTTAGGAAATTTTCCTTCCTTCTCCAGCTTCCAGCGTGTGCTGTTCGCAAGAGTAGTTAGCTCCCGACATTCTTTCTCACGGATCATTCGGTCAATGTTAGGAATGTACTCCAGACCCTTTTTATCAACAATTGCCATTTTTTTCATGCTAACCAGCCTTTTGTTTGAGGATTGTCACTTTTGAATCAGCAGCTGCGATGCTATTGAGATATGTAGTCCAGAGTTCCAGAGCATCCAGTTTTTTAGCCATAAACTTACTCCGGTTGTAAACACCTGCCACGCCAGGTAGCGCATGGCCTAACAGTTGTTCTACTACATAAAATTCAACACCGAGATCACTTAGATGAGTAGATAGCGTTCTTCTAAGGTCGTGTAGTGACCATTGTTTTTCATGGCCCAAACGTTTACCGATTTTCCCCCCAATCTTGCTTACGCTTTCTCTAATTCGCAGACTTCCCAGCACATAACCAGTATGTTTTGTCTCTTCGTGAACATCCGTTACCCACTGTCGTAGAATTTCAGGTACTGGTCTGACGATTTCAACACCAGTTTTTGAGTGATCTTTTGGCACAGTCCAAACCCAACTTTCGAGATCCCATTCGCTCCATTCTGATAATCGGGCTTCACTCATTCGACATCCAAATACTGTACAAAGCACAAACATTTTTCGCGTGTATTCAGACATTAGTTTTAAATCAGGCTCGACAAAAATTGCCTTCCAGAGCTGGCCGAGTTCGGCTTCATCCAGAACCCGATCCCGCTTACCTGCAATCTGCCCCACATCACTCATGCGCAAATCCTTTAAAGCATCACACGTCGCGTACTGGCGTACCCGACAAAAACGAAGAGCTAATTTAGTGTCAGAAAAAACATACGCCGCCATAACTGGTGCATTACGTTTAATTCGGTCAAAACAGTCCAGCCATTCATATAGGTGAGTGTCATTTACGGGCAAATGACCGATATAGGGAAAGATATGCTTTCGAAATCTGCCAAGCGTTACAGCATGAGTTTTACGACGCACCTTACAGTAGTTTTCATACCAGTAATTTAGTGCATCCTCCACTGTGACCGGCTTTAAGCGTTCTTCAGCCTGAATCTTAATCTGGATACGCGGATCACGTTTGTCAGCCAACCAACCACGGCACTCGTCGCGCTTTTCCCTTGCCTGTTTGAGTGACATATCAGGATATTTACCCAACGTTAGCCAGACCGGAGCAGCCCGACCACCTGCTAACCTGTAGAAGAAAACAAAGCTCACAGCCCCTTTAGTACTCACACGAATAGAAAGCCCCTTTCCATCAGCAATGGTGATCTGCTTTTCTCTGGGTTTCCCCAGATATCCTTTAAGCGCTTTGTCGCTCAGTTTGTTCTCGCCAGCCATTTTTAGCCCCAAAAAGCAATACAAGCTGCAATACAGAGATGATTGCAACACACAGATAACGAGGAAAATTCAGTGAAAGCGCCAGATAAACTTATTCTTTATTATCAAAAGATTAAGTGTAAAAACCAGCAACTACACGAAAGCCTCAGAAAGCCATGCTAAGTGCTTCGGCTTGACGTAGCCCGGACGCAACACGCGGGTTTCACCACCACGATGGCACAGCACTTTTCCTTCAACGATCGGGGAGACATAGGCCGCCACCGGCGTTTTTCCGGTAATTTTGTCCAGCATCACCTCTTCGGTGTGGAAATTCACCGTACGGCGGAAAAACAGCTCCAGAAACAGCGCACGGAATTTAACTTTTTGTTCGGTATAACCGAGTAACTGGCGGGTCGTAAACAATCCCATAAATCAGTTCCTTTCATTCAGAAATCAGTCAGGCCGCCATGGTGGCCTGATAACGTGTTACGGCAGCGCCGCGTGACTCAGGGCTGTGCCGGCAAAGGCATTTGCCTTTTTGTGTTCATCCACACTGTCAGGCCAGCGGATTGCCTCCGTCGCAAAGGTCCCCGACTTGTAATAGGTCAGCACCGTCTCTGTGCCTTCAAGCGGCAGTACCAGTATGCCAACCGCACTACCGGCTTTCTGTCCATCCCAGACCACCAGTTTCCCGGTGGCTTCATCCAGCATCAGGGGCGTCAGAGCCGGTGTTGCAGAAGAAATCCCGCTGCTGCCTGTGGCGGTATGAGCCGGATCATTACCGGCAAAAATACGTACTTCCGCACGCTGTTCAGTGATGGTTTTCGTCACCATTTTGTTAAAACCTCATATTGATGGTCAGCACTGACTTCATGGCATGGCCATGAGCATTTTCACGTCCGCATCACCGTCTGCTGACGTCTGTGACACGCCACCCCGCACCGCTGCCGGTGAATGATTCGCCATGAAATGTTCAAACAGGGCGGTTGTGGATGCAGAGACCGGTTCGGCCTTACCTGATCCCGCAGCCAGCACAGCCCGGGCGTTCTCCACGGTCATTCCCGGGCAGGCCGCCAGTTTTTCAGCCTGCGCTTCTGCCCCTTTTGCCTCATCCAGGGCCATGATCTGATCACGAAGTGAGGGCCCGGCATTCGCCTGCGGTGAGGCAGCCAGGATCGGGCGGGCTTTTTCCACCGTCATCTCCGGCATCGCCGCCAGCGTTGCCGCCAGTTGTTCACGACCTTTCGCTTCTTCACACGCCATAATGCGATCGGCTTCACTCTGCGCGTATGCCACCGGCTGCTGTGGTGCCGCCGCGGCCAGAATCGCCCGGGCCTGTTCAACGCTCATGCCCTGTTGCCCTGCCAGCATCGTGGCAAGCTGTTCACGTCCTTTCGCTTCCTGACACGTCAGGATCCCCATCACTCGCTGGTTCTCCTGCGCGGCAGCTTCCGTTGCAGTTAATTGCGGCATAGTGCCTCCTCTGACATTACTGTTCAGCGCCGTGGCCATCACACTGATGGCATCCGACGCATTGATTAATTCATCCGCCAGTCCGGCCTTAATAGCGGACTGACCTTCAAAAACGGCAGCCTCTGTCCCCGTGACAGCTTCCACAGACAGCCCCGTATACATCGCCACTTTTTCGGCAAACATCCGGTGCGCCGCATCAACCCGCTGCTGCATGTCCTGACGCACCTCTGCCGGTAAGGCTTCAAACTGATTGCCATCCACCTTGTGCGCCCCGGCATAAATCAGCGTGATATCCACCCCGGCCTGCGCCAGATGACCGGCATAGCTGACATGGCTCATCATCACGCCAATGGAGCCGATACGGGATGTCTGGGTAACCAGCCGTCGGGAGCAGGCCGACGCCAGCAGCATGGCTGCAGAACAGGCCGTGTCATTGCACAGTGCCCAGACCGGCTTCTGCTGACGGAGGCGGTAAATCATGTCAGCGCAGTCAAACGCGCCGGCGGCCTGCCCGCCCGGACTGTCAATGTCCAGCAGTACGCCCCGCACCTGGCTATCTGCCATTGCCTGCTGAAGACAGGCGACAATGCCGTCATAGCCTGTCATTCCGGAAAATGGCCGCATACCGCCCAGCCGGTGCACCAGCGTGCCGGTCACCGGCAGTACAGCAATACCGTTCACCACCCGGTAAACACGGGCCGGTCGTTTACCTCCGGCCATGTACTCGTCCGTTTCAGCCAGCATTCCGGGAGCATCAAGCTGTACCTGTTGTTGTGGTACCGAAAGACTTGCTGCCCCCATCTCGCGCCCGAGCGCGCAAAAGAAAACCCGCGCATAGGCGGGCTCCAGAAGCAGCGGTTCATTGAATGCTGCGGCAATAATGTGTGAAAGATTACGTCTCACGTGGTGTTGTCTCCTCTTCCGGCCTGCGACTCTCCGCTATCTGCTGCTGATACGCCTGCGCTATCCACACCGGACGTGAGAGTCCGGCTTTTTCCCGCTCTGCAGATTCCCTGACCTGCTGGCGGAAAATGTCCTGATAATCCTCGCCCATCAGCGCCAGCTCTTTCTCATACGTGCTCAGTCCGGCCTCAATGCGCATCACTGATTCCTGAACCTCCTTGAGCCCGTCAATGGCCATTCTTCCGGCTCCAATCCACTCAGCCCGTGACCAGGCTGATCGCGCCTGATAAAAATCAAAACGTGCCCGTGGCGGACGAATAATCCCCCGAAGAAGTGCCTCTTCCAGCCAGCAGGAAAACATCTGCGTGGCCAGCCGGGACGCAATAAATTTTCGCCGCCCCATAAAATAGCGCCACGACTCATTGGCGGATGCGCGGGCACTTGAATAACTGACCTTCGAGTAATCACGGGACAACTGTTCGTAGGAAACGCCAAGACCGGCGGCGATATACCGCAGCAGCGCCTGTTCAAGCGCCGAAAATCCATTGTCTGAATCCTGCGCGGTCTGAAGTTTCAGATCATCACCGGGGAAAAGGTGCGGAATTTTGACACCGCCCAGCGTCACGCTATTCGTGTCATACCAGGTGGAGAACTTATCCAGAATATTAATAAGCGGATTATCCTTCTGCCCCTGCGGCGCACCGGCGATATATTCAAAGGCCTTTTCGGTATCAAGGTCACTTTCAATCGTCGCTGCATACATCGCCTTCACTATGGCCGACTGAAGCTGTGTTGCCTGCAGGGAATCGAGCATCTTCAGCCGTTCCATTACGCTGTAAAACTGATTGGCTCCACGGGTCTGCCCGTCCTCCACCGGCTCGAAAATATGCAGCATGGCCGGACGCCCGGTGGGAAGTTCACGCGGGATCCGTTCCCATCGTCCACTCCCGGAGAACGGAAAATCATCCTCACAGATATGGTACGCAACGGCACGACCATATCGATCGACCTCCACACCGGCCCGCAGAAAACTGTTCCCCATACCGTGTCCTGGCGTGTCCACCCGTTTCGGACTCACGGCTTTAAAACGCGTACGAAACAGTTGCGTGCTCTCCGTATCCCAGACCGGCTGCACAAAGATTTCGCCGTTAAACGCATGAACGCCCACACCTTCACGGATAAATTCCGTAAACGTGCGTTTCCCTTCCACGTCGATCTCGCCAAACATCCCTTCGGCGTATTCCGACCAGGCCGCCTCCACCTCATCGACAAAGCTTTTTGCCGCGGTCTCCCGCATCCCCAGCCAGCGCCAGTTCGGACGGTAGCTGATCAGAAACATATGACCGACAATATGATCCTTATGCAGGGCCACCGCATTAGCCGCTATCCCGTTATTGCGCACCAGATCATCTGCCCGGGCATTCCCCAGACGCAACGCAGGCAGCAGGGCTGCATCGGCACTCTGCGCCGGTGGCAACCACTCCGCCATTTGCCCGCCAAATCCTGCGCCGCCCCCGTTGTAGCTGAGACTCTCACGAAGCGGAACGCCGTTCACATCAATCAGGACAGGCGTTCGTTTCATAACCTCACTCCCAGCGGACGACGGCGACGGCGGGTTGTCCCCAGTACCAACTCAGCATCATTGATCGCACGGTTAAGCTCATCCAGAGAGGCCGCCGTATATTCAATTCTGCGACCATCTTTCTGGACAGACACCACCCGTTTACCGGTTAATAAATCAAGGCGCGCCTGACGCAGCGCCTGCAGTTCAGCGACTGTAACCATTCACTCCTCCGGACAGCTTCGCTGCCAGTTCTTTAAGGGTTGGCCGGGTCGTCTCTTCTTCCCGGGATTTTGCCAGTACAGCCAGATCAAGCTGCCAGCGTTGCACGGACACACGTAATGCCGCATAGGCATACACCAGGCAGTCCAGCGCTTCGTTACGCCGCTTTTTGTTATCCCACAGCAGACGCATCTTTCCTTTTTCCCACTTCTCCACAAGCTCTTCCGCGACCAGTTGCTGCGCCTCTGTCTGCGAAAAAATCTCCGGATCATCAGGAAAACGGATGGCATACGACGTGGCTTCATCCGCAGGAGTGGGATCGGCTTTCATACGGGCATAGAGAATTTCTTTTGCGGTGTCCGTCCCCACTTCACACAGATAAACGCCCCGCTGATTGCGGGTTTTCGGCATGGTGATCACCGGCTTGCCATAGACAGATGCGCCTTTTACCGGCAGCACCCGGAAAACACCGTGTTTTTTTGACCTCTGATAGACAATTTCACCATCGATCCCCCCGGTGTCCCAGCAGACACGGGAAATGGTCATTTCGGTTCCGTCTGCATGGCAGTATTTTTTGTTGATCGCCGCATCCACACGTAACAGCGTCTCTTCCTCATCGGGACGGCCCATAATGATGATTTTATCCACCAGAAAAGCTTCCTCTCCCGGTGCCCATCCCCAGACATACATCTCAAAACGGTTTCGCTGCGAGTCAATGCCCGCCGTCAGATAAACCACCCGGGCAGGCACCGCCGCCGTGTAACGCACAACCTTATCCATCAGCACCTGGTGATCGAGTTTTTCGCCCACGGCCTCTTCCCAGGTCTCGCCCAGCGTGGTGTTCACAAAGGTTTTCAGGCCGTTGGGATCTTTCAGTGCATCCAGCCAGTCATAGACTATCTGTACCCAGGTGGTGAACGGACTGTACGCCGTCCAGATATGGAACGTGATGGAGCGCGGCGGCGGAATTTCATTATCCGCGGCGCTGAAAAACGTCAGACCGTCACGGGTCCACATCCCCGTGTTTTCACAGATCCACCGCCCGTTGCTCTGGTCAAGCTCAGACTGATGGATCACGCAGCCATGATGTTCACAGAGGTAGAAAACGCTTTCGGGGCTGTCCTTCTCCCATTTAAGGCCAAAAGGCGTGGATTCATCGCCAAATTTCAGATACTGCTCCTCCCCACAGTGTGGGCAGGGCACATAAAAACGCATGAAATGCGCCGACTCGTTGGCCGCTTTTTCGATCTGGCAGGTGCCTTTGATTTTAGGCGTCGAGCCGCGAATGGATTTGGGCCATACAGAGCCCTCAATACGTTTATCCCCAAGCAGGGTTGGCGACCCCTCTTTTTCGACATCCGGTTCGAACGAGGAAAGTTCGTCATAGCAGACCACGTCCACGGATTTTTCACGGTAGTTTTTGGCGGCAGCGCCGCCCAGGCACCAGAAACCCACACCCGATGAAAAGCGTTTCAGCGTGAGGGTATTGTCACGATGTTTACGCCCCAGCCATGGAAAAAGGTCTTTCAGACATGGCACATCCCGAATCGTCGCCTCCACGTGAGACTTCATAAAATCTTCAGCGGCAGAATCCGTGGGCTGAAAAAGCAGACTGTTTCGGGATTTATGCTCAATAAAATCCCCGGCGACTCCCAGGAACATCTTTGTATAGCCAACACGGGCAGATTTAATCAGATTAACAGTGCGGATCTGATCATTCCCCATACTGTTCATGATGGCGATCTGGAACGGCAGCGTTTTCCATTCGCCGTCACCGTATGAGGATTCTTTCGGCAGATAATAATACTGGTCAGCCCATTCAACTGCCAATATGACGTGGCGTTAAATCCGGGAACTGTCGCTGCATGGATAACGGAATGGAATCAAGCGTACTGGACAATGCCATCGCCAGTTTGCTGAGGGCGAAAACGCAGAAGTCTGAATCGATGAGCTTACCTTCGGTTACCTGATTTTTAAGTTTTTGAGCTACAGCCTGTTCTTCTGTCAGTTCAGCTCTGGCCCGAAGCAGCCTTTCCTCCAGTTCTCCCCCGTCATCAGGTGTTCTCTGATT
>OGUF01000692.1_pt1 | contig 16306 bp, 13 predicted proteins | sample 1573681 | NCBI WGS metagenome assembly OGUF01 (sample SAMEA2582049, study PRJEB24529) | metagenome | biome: Human gut stool | place: China | collected 2011
CAGCCAATTTATTGTCTGGGGTCTGTACATATAAGTGATAATTCGACCCCGAAAAATGCAATAGAAATTTTTATCGGCTTGCAATCACGGAAAAGCTGTGGTACGCTTTACTAGGATAGTATAAAGGAAAGGTGTATCCTTTTTAGAAAAAGACACCATGGTGTACCAATAGTGGTACATTTACTATGTTAAAATGAAAAAAACAATGCGGAAATCCGCATTTGATGGAGGAAATAAAAATGGTAGACACCAAAAAAGAGCAGGAACGCGAAGAGCTGCACCGTGCAATCTGGGCGATTGCGGATGATCTGCGCGGCGCAGTGGACGGATGGGATTTCAAGAGCTACGTTCTCGGTACGATGTTCTACCGTTATATTTCGGAGAACATTGCCAGCTATATCAATCAGGGCGAAATTGATGCAGGCAACCCGGATTTCCGCTATGAAGATATGTCTGATGCAGAGGCAGAGCAGGCACGGGAAGGACTGGTACAGGAAAAAGGGTTCTTCATCCTGCCCAGTGAGTTGTTCTGCAATGTGCGGGCAAAAGCAGCCAACGATGAAAACCTCAATGAAACTCTGGAAACAGTGTTCCGACACATTGAGGAATCCGCAAAGGGCAGCTCCTCTGAGGGACAGTTTGCAGGGCTGTTTGATGATTACGATGTGAACAGCAACAAGCTGGGTGCGACCGTTGCCAAACGCAATGAAAAGCTCGTTAAACTGCTGAACGGCGTGGCAGATATGAACCTTGGCGATGTGAAAGAGCATGACATTGATGCCTTTGGCGATGCCTATGAATACCTGATGACCATGTACGCCAGCAATGCGGGCAAGTCCGGTGGCGAGTTCTTTACGCCTGCCGATGTTTCGGAGCTGCTGACCCGGCTGGGTACGGTAGGCAAGAAGGAAATCAACAAGGTCTATGACCCTGCCTGCGGTTCCGGTTCGCTGCTGCTGAAGGCAGAAAAGGTGCTGGGACGGGATGCCGTGCGCAACGGCTTCTTTGGGCAGGAAATCAACATCACAACGTACAACCTGTGCCGCATCAATATGTTCCTGCACGACATTGAATTTGACAAATTCGACATTGCCTGTGAGGACACGCTGACCAATCCGCAGCACTGGGATGATGAACCTTTTGAGCTGATCGTATCGAATCCGCCGTACTCCATCAAGTGGGCCGGTGACGAGAATCCGCTGCTCATCAATGACCCTCGCTTTGCTCCGGCTGGTGTGCTGGCTCCGAAGAGCAAAGCGGACTTGGCGTTTATCATGCACTCGCTGGCATGGCTGGCTTCCAACGGTACGGCTGCAATCGTCTGTTTTCCCGGTATTATGTACCGTGGCGGCGCAGAGCAGAAAATCCGCAAGTATCTGGTGGACAACAACTTTATTGACTGCATCATCCAGTTGCCGAGCAACCTGTTCTTTGGTACCAGTATTGCCACCTGCATTATGGTGCTGAAAAAGGGTAAAACGGACAATAAGGTGCTGTTCATTGATGCTTCTTCCGAGTGCGTCAAGGTGACGAACAACAACAAACTCACCCCAGAGAACATTAACAAAATCGTGGACACCTTTGCACAGCGGGCAGAAGAAGCACACTTCTCCCATCTGGCGGAGTATTCCGAGGTGCAGGAAAATGACTACAACCTGTCGGTTTCTACTTATGTGGAAGCCAAGGATACCCGTGAGAAGATCGACATTGTGAAGCTGAACGCTGAAATCGCACAAATCGTAGCACGAGAAAACGAACTGCGGGCCGCCATTGACCAGATCGTGGCAGAAATCGAGGGCTGAGATGGAAAGCGAAAAGAAAGATTCTGCATTGGTACGTTCTTCTGCGGCGGAATACCTGACCTTTGTTGCCTCTACGGGCGAGGACAAGGACAGCATTGAGATGCGCTACGAGGATGAAAACATCTGGCTGACGCAAAAGATGATGGCGACCCTTTACGATGTGGGGCTTCCGACCATCAATGAGCATATCAAAAAGATTTATGCTGACCATGAGCAGGACGAGGCGGCAACTATTCGGAAATTCCGAATAGTTCAAAATGAGGGTGGCCGACAGGTTACTCGCAGCGTGAACCACTATAATCTGCAAATGATTATTGCGGTCGGCTTCAAGGTGAACAACCAGCGGGCGGTGCGGTTCCGTGTCTGGGCAAATCAGATCGTAGAGCAGTACACCATCAAGGGATGGGCAATGGACGAAGAACGCCTGAAAAACGGCGGCACGGTCCTGACCAAGAAATACTTTGAAGAGCAGTTGGAGCGTATCCGGGAAATTCGTATTTCGGAGCGCAACTTCTACCAGAAACTCACCGACATTTACGCTACTTCGCTGGATTATGACCGCAACGCGCTGACCACAAAAGAGTTCTTTGCGAAGGTACAGAACAAGATGCACTATGCCGTGCATCGCCATACGGCGGCAGAACTGATCTATGAGCGTGCCGATGCCGAAAAGCCGCACATGGGGCTTCACACATGGAAGGATGCTCCCAACGGCAAAATTAAAAAGAGCGATGTTTCCGTGGCGAAAAACTACCTGACCGAAGATGAAATGAAGTCCATGGAGCTGATCGTTTCGGCATACCTTGACCTTGCCGAGAACCGTGCCCGCCGTCATATCCCCATGACCATGGAGGACTGGGCCAAGCGGCTGGACATCTATTTGCAGGCAGATGATCTGGAAGTGCTGAAGGACGCAGGCAAAATCTCGGCGCAGCTTGCAAAGATGCACGCAGAAACGGAGTTTGAAAAGTACCGTGTGGTGCAGGATCGGCTGTACCAGAGCGATTTTGACAGGTATTTGGAGGAAAACCTAGAGTAAAGATGAGCCTTGAGATTTGGAGTTTCCTAGTGGATGTAACTTCACTGGTTGTAACAACTGTATTGACTATCAAAATTTATAGGCTAGAGCGTTCACATGAAAAAGAACGTGAACAAATGGAAGTAAAAGCGCAGGAAAAGGCTATCGCGGAGGCGGCAAGAGTTTTTCTGATTGATAATGAAGATGAAATAGAGTATTTGCCGTTGTCGGCGATAGCAAAGACTTTGAAACTCAAAAGAAAGCATCATAGAGCGATAACGACCAAGTTTTTAAGATGTAGTGAGGAAGTCCAAAAGGAAATTCTGAAGCAAGCCAATTTTCAGCTAATAGAGGTTTCTAAAGAACAGGTGAGTGCTGCATTAAAACGACTAAAAGATGATATTAAGGCGTGCGGTTTTGGACAAGATACTTTATATGATGGGGCTAAATACTTTCATCGAGCGATGGAGCGTTATTCGGATGAAAAAATTGAAACCGTAAATCCGTACATATTTGAGGATATAAGGCGAACACACTTTTATCAAGGTGATTCACTCCAATTATTAAAAGACACGAGCTATAACGGAACGCTATACGGATATATGTATGATTACCTTCACTCCGCAGATTTGGGAAAATCCAAATGGCTGCTGCAGCCACCAATTGATATGGTTTGGTCGCAATGCAAATTAGCTGGATGCCCGGAAGAAATAATGACATTCTGGACGATGCGAGTTGTTATTGACTGTTGCCGGGTATTTGCTGAATCAGAAGAAGATTTTGTTTTTGATGAAGATTTGATTGAAACACAGGAAGATATGTACTATTATGCGGTGATGGCACTGTACAGTACCTATATTGCAAAGAAAGAAGAGGGTGCGGATGAGTAAGCTAGATGAACTGCTCCGGGAACTTTGCCCGGATGGCGTTGAGTATAAAAGATTCGATGAAGTTTGCACATTAAATGCTCGAATTGGCTGGCAACGGCTAACGAAAGCAGAGTATATGAGCAAAGGCGACTACTTGCTTATAACAGGAACTGACTTTACTGAAACACATGAAATTGATTATAGTACTTGTGTATATGTGACGGAAGAGCGATACAAGCAAGACTCGAAAATTCAATTGAAAAATGGAGATATCCTAATAACCAAAGATGGAACTCTTGGTAAAGTAGCGCAAGTAAAGGGGCTTGAAATGCCAGCTACATTAAATGGTGGAGTCTTTGTTGTTCGCTGTAAAGATGGTTCGTTAGAGAATCGGTTCATTCTGCACTATCTGTTGTCTAATCATTTTCAAAGTGTTGTTGAGCAACAGAAAACGGGTTCGACAATTAGTCACTTAACACAAACACTTTTTTCAAGGCTAATGATACCAATTCCACCGCTAGAAATTCAGCGTGAAATTGTTCGCATTTTGGACAATTTCACAAATCTTACAGCGGAGCTTACAAAGGAACTCACAGATAGAAAGGTGCAGTATGCCTATTACCGCAATAAATTCCTTTACTTTGATGAATCTAGTGCTTCGTTAAAATCCATAGGTGATATTTGTAATGTTGTGGTTGGCGGCGAACCGCCTGCGGATTGCATTAAAGGAGAAAGTAAAGATTCATCACATATGTTTCCAGTTTGGGGAAATGGTAAAGAAGCGTATGGATATTCTGGAACGTATAAGATTGATAGGGATGCTGTCGTGATTTCATCTATTGGAGCCAATACGGGTGCTGTATACTATAGAAAGGCATTTTTTACCCCGATAATTAGGCTCAAGGTTGTTATGCCGAAAGATAATCAGCTCAGTTCAAGATTTCTTTTCCATGTGCTGTCTGCAACTGCTATAAAAAGTAAAAGCAGCAGCGTTCCCAATATGAATGCAAACGAGATTAAAGCCATAAAGATTCCTGTTCCTCCCCTTGATGTCCAAAGCCGCATTGTAAATGTGCTGGACAACTTTGAAAAGATTTGCTCCGACCTCAATATTGGCCTGCCTGCTGAAATTGAAGCCAGGCAGAAGCAGTACGAGTATTACCGAGATAAGCTCTTGACATTTGCAGAAACCGGCAACACAATTTTGAGCAGAGCAGAGCAGAGCAGAGCAGAGCAGAGCAGAGCAGAGCAGAGCAGAGCACTGATTAAGCTCTTGCAGTATGTGTTTGGCTATGCGGTTGTTTCTCTGCAAGATGTAGTAAAGAACAGCTGCTCTGGCGGAACACCAAAAAAAGGCGTATCAGAATATTACGAGGACGGGAATATTCCTTGGCTGAGGACGCAGGAAGTGGTATTCCGGGATATTTGCAAGACGGAGTGCTTCATTACGGAGAGTGCAGTAAAAAATTCTGCGGCAAAGTGGATTCCAGAGAACTGCGTAATAGTTGCAATTTCGGGCGCGACTGCTGGAAGATGTGCAATCAATAAAATTCCGCTGACAACAAACCAGCATTGTTTGAATCTTGAAGTTGACCCGGAAATGGCATTGTACAGATATGTGTATTACTGCATCTGTGCAAAGCAGGAAGAACTTCTTGCGAAAAAGGAGGGCGCACGTGGAGATTTGAACTCAACAAGAATTTTAAGTTTGCAAATTGATCTCCCATCGATTGAAGAACAGAAACGGATTATTTCTATCCTTGACCGTTTTGATTCTATCTGCAATGATTTGACCAGCGGCCTGCCAGCGGAGATTGAAGCAAGACAAAGGCAGTATGAGTACTATCGGGATAAGCTGTTGAGCTTTGAGGAGAAATTATGAAAATCAGAGATTTTGAATTAAAGAACAAAACAGTTCTTGAAATTGGAAAGTTCGCGATTTTGTGGAACTGGTTTGAGAAAGAATTCTGCGAGAATAATTGCAACTACAGTAGGCTCAAAAATGCTTCTGAAAATGTGAGAATTGATTCGAAAAAGCAAAAAGAATTGGCAGATGTTTTTGAAGTAAGAAAATATATGTTCATGCAGGTTACAGAAGAATATGTGGATACAGGACTGTACCCAGACAATGCAAGAAGGACGAGAACAGACGCAGAAGAAAGAAAAGTAATGGAAGATTTCATAGATCAGAAGGAAGGTGATACAACACTGGGATGTTTAATGACAATTTATAGGATTCGTTGCAACATGATGCACGGTCTGAAAATTGTTGAGCAATTAGATGATCAGTATGAACTTTTTAAGGCAGTAAATGGAGTTCTTGAAAGTATAAGGTGATGAAAAATGTCCTTTTTCAATATCGTTGCGGCTACCAATGAAGATACCGTTGTTGCTGCCTATGAACCCTCCAAGGTGCGCTCTGACAGCTACCAAAGTGAGGCGGAACTGGAAAAAGAGTTCATCCGGCTGCTGTGTGAGCAGGGCTACACCTATCTGCCGCTGCATACCGAGGATGAACTGATTGACAACCTCCGCAGCCAGTTGGAAGAGCTGAACCACTACCAGTTTTCCGATACGGAGTGGCGGCAGTTTTTCAGTGATGTAATTGCCAATCCCAACGAGCATATTCCCGAAAAAACACGGAAGATTCAGGAAGATAATGTGCAGGTATTGCATCGGGATGATGGCAGTTCCAAAAATATCACACTGATCGACAAAAAGAACATCCATAACAACCGCCTGCAGGTCATCAACCAGTATGAGGTAAAACAAGCAGACGGCGCGCGGCATGATAATCGCTACGATGTGACGATTTTGGTCAACGGCTTTCCGCTGGTTCATGTGGAACTGAAGCGGCGCGGGGTGGCCATCCGGGAGGCATTTAACCAAATCAACCGCTACCAGCGGGATTCGTTCTGGGCGGGCTGCGGCTTGTATGAGTATGTGCAGATTTTTGTGATCTCCAACGGCACAAATACCAAGTACTACTCCAACAGCACCCGCTACAATGCCATCAAGGGTGCCAAACACGGCAAGACGAAAAAGGAAAAGACCAGCAACAGCTTTGAATTTACCTCCTACTGGGCTGATGCGAACAACCGCGTGCTAACGGATCTGATCGACTTTACCCGGACATTCTTTGCAAAGCACACGATCCTGAGCGTGCTGACCCGGTACTGCATCTTTACCTCAGAAAAGATGCTGATGGTGATGCGCCCATACCAGATTACGGCAACCGAGCGGATATTGAACCGCATCGAGATCGCCAACAACTACAAAAAGTATGGCAGCATCGAGGGCGGCGGCTACATCTGGCACACCACTGGCTCCGGCAAGACGCTGACCTCCTTCAAAACGGCACGGCTGGCATCGCAGCTGCCATACATCGACAAGGTGCTGTTTGTGGTAGACCGCAAGGACTTGGACTACCAGACTATGAAGGAGTATGACCGTTTTGAAAAGGGCGCGGCAAACTCCAACACCAGTACCACGATTCTGAAACGCCAGTTGGAAAACCCGGAAGCTCATATCATCATTACCACCATCCAGAAACTGGCGACCTTCATCAAGAAAAATCCGGGGCATGAGGTCTACCAGAAGCACGTTGTGATTATCTTTGACGAGTGCCACCGCAGCCAGTTCGGTGATATGCACAAGGCCATTGTTCACAATTTCAAAAAGTACCACCTGTTCGGCTTTACAGGAACGCCGATTTTTGCAGTCAACGCAGGAAGCTCCACTGATCCACGCTATTTCACCACGGCGCAGACGTTCGGCGACCAACTGCACACCTACACTATCGTGGATGCTATCAACGACAAGAATGTGCTGCCGTTCCGGGTGGACTACATCAAGACGATGGACACAGAGCCAGACATGGACGACAAGCAGGTTTGGGACATTGACCGGGAAAAGGCGTTCATGGCACCCAAGCGTATTTCTCTGGTGACAAAGTACATCCTTGACCACTTCGACCAGAAAACCTATCGGGGAGACAAATCGTATGAGTTTAATCTGCTGACGAACGTGGCAGAGGTGGCCTCTGCCCAGCGTGGTGCAGTGGAGGAAATCAAGCAAAAACAGCGCGTCAGCGGTTTTAATTCGATTTTCTGTGTGGCATCTGTGCCGATGGCAAAGCTGTATTATCAGGAGTTCAAAAAGCAGATGGCGGCAGACCCAACCAAGCGGCTGCGCATTGCTACCATTTACAGCTATGGAGCCAATGAAGCCGAAACAGACGGGATTCTGGATGAGGAAAACCCGGAAGATACCTCCAATCTCGACCAGAGCAGCCGGGATTTTCTGGATGCCGCCATTCAGGATTACAACGAGATGTTCCACACGAACTACTCGACGGATGGTGAACGGTTCCAGAATTACTACAAAGATGTATCACTCCGCATGAAGAATAAAGAACTTGACCTGCTGATCGTGGTCAATATGTTTCTGACGGGCTTCGATGCCACGACCCTGAATACCCTTTGGGTGGACAAGAACCTGAAGATGCACGGTCTGATTCAGGCGTTCAGCCGGACGAACCGTATCTTGAACAGCATCAAGACCTTTGGCAATATCGTCTGCTTCCGCAATCTGCAAAAGCGGGTGGATGCGGCAATTTCGCTGTTTGGAGATAAAAATGCGGGCGGCATCGTTCTGCTGCGCAAATATGCGGACTACTACCACGGTTATATGGATGAGCAGGGAAAATACCATCAGGGCTATACGGACATGATCGATGACCTGACGCAGAAGTTCCCACTGACAGAGCCGCAAATCATCGGGGAGCAGAACCAGAAAGACTTTATCGTGCTGTTTGGCGCACTGCTGCGGATGCGGAACCTGCTGTCCTCCTTTGATGATTTCAAAGGCAACGAGATGATCTCGGAACGGGATTTACAGGACTATTTGGGCCGCTATCAGGATTTGCGGGATGAATGGCGAAACAAGAAGCGTGATGAAACGAAAGAGGACATCACCGATGACGTGGTGTTTGAGGTGGAGCTGATTCGGCAGGTCGAGATCAACATTGACTACATCCTGATGCTGGTCAAAAAGTACCATGACACCCATTGCGATGACAAAGAGGTGCTCATCACGATTCGCAAGGCGATTGATGCCAGCCCGGAACTGCGCAGCAAAAAGCAACTGATTGAAACCTTTATTGCAGGGGTCAACGATGTGGATGACGTGATGGCAGAGTGGAACGCCTTTGTGTCCGAACAGCGGGAGAAAGAGCTTGCAAAGATCATCCAAGAGGAAAAGCTGAAGGAGCCGGAAACGCGCAAATATCTGGCCAATGCGTTCCGTGACGGTGAGATTAAGACTGTGGGCACTGACATTGACAAGTTGATGCCGCCTGTTTCCCGCTTTGGCGGCGGTGGCCGTGCGCAGAAGAAGCAGGGTGTAATCAATAAGCTGAAGGGCTTCTTTGATAAGTTCTTTGGGATTGGCGGAAACTCATTTGAGGAGGGAAAACATGACTAAAACAGAAAATGCATTAGTAGCATGTGAAAAAGTTCTGAATGGCATAGAGGATAATACTATAACAGTAACATCAGCGTTGCTATTATGTTTGAAAATTGCGAGATTGCTAAATGATACAGATGCGATAATGTGGCTTCAATATGAATATGGCGGATATCCTAGAAATAAAAATGGCTACATTCAAAAAGAGGCGTGGCAAATAGCATGGGGAAAAGGAAGGGGATATATTGAGGATGGAAAGGAGCTTGTCTTTTCAGAAATAGCCTCGGAACTTGAAGAAAAAATTGCTGCACAGCGTAGCGCTGTGAATAATTTCACAACACAAGGAGCGTCTGTTTCGGGAGAATGGGCAGCGGTGGCGATGAACAAATTAACAACGACGGTATCAAGTTCAACAGGAGTGCTGGTTAGACAAATAGCATCGTCAGAAAAGCAGTTAACTATTCTAAAATCAAAGTATTATGATTACGCACTTGAAAAACAGATTGAGATTTCATTTGGAAATGTGGCAACAACTGTTTTTTCTGAATATCGCACAAGAGTAGAAAATGAATTTTCTAAGATGTCAAAGGAGAATCTTCTTAAACTTCAAGCAATCGAAGATAAAATCAATTCGGAAAATCCAGAATTGTATTCACAGGCCCTTACAACGTGCAGAAGGCTCTTTGAAGGAACTGCAAAAGAACTATTTGAGAAATATTTTCCTGAATACGGAGAGAAAAAATATAAAACCAAATCGGGAAAAGAAATTGACGTTAGTGGAGAACACTATAAAAATAAACTTTCAGCAGTTATTGAAAAGCTAGAAGATAAGTCACCGTCTAAGAGCATGGTCGGAAGTAATGTGATTTATCTGCTGGATTGGATAGATAATCTAACAGAGTTACAATGTAAGGGCGTTCATCATGAGGTGACAAGACGAGATGCAACCCGGTGCATTATCCAAACCTATATTTGTCTAGGAGACATCCTGAGTCTTCAGGACGAATGATGAGCAGTTCTTGATTTTGAAGAGAGTATGGACTATAATATTCATAGAAATCCCGCTGGTTGTGTGATACTATCTTGATACTAAAAAATCAGCAAGCCACATCTAGCACGGCAATCTCATGGAAAAGTGAACATCCAAAAACAGACAAACTAAACAAATTTGCTTAGTAAAGAAATAAACCTACCGAGCTCGAGTAATAAAAATTTGCCTTCCGATTTTTTGAATCCATCAAAAATAGAACGGAATAACGTATAAAAAACAGCCCTGCTTTCGAGATTTTTCGCTTGAAGGCGGGGCTTTTTCGCATCCAAAGCAACAGAAAAAGTAACACCCTGGGCAGAATCAAACCAGTATCACGGTTTCTTTTCCTCCGGGGAGGCCAGAGCTTCCAGCCGGCCCGCGACGTTGCTTGTTCGGTCTGGGTATAGGTGGTCATAGGTGCCAGGTGTGGTCGAAACCTTTTCATGCCCAAGGCGCTGGTGTACCAGAAAAGCATCCGTGAACATGGCTGAAAGGGATGACCACAAAAATATAAACCTTTTATGAAATCCTCTTGACAAAGTGGGAAGGGGTAGTATAATAAAAATGAACATTGTTCATATTGAGGGTGACTACATGAATACGATCGTGACCTCCAAGGAAGAGATCTTAAAAAACAGCCGTGAGCTTATCCGGGAAAAGGGCTGGGCGGCAGTCAGCATCCGTTCTGTCGCCTCGGCATGCGGGGTCTCGGTCGGCTCGATCTACAACTATTATGACTCCAAGGCTGAGCTTATCAGCGCCACGGTCGAGAGCGTCTGGTGCGAAATTTTCCACCGCCCGCAGGACGAGGCCGTATTTCAGGACGTGCAGACCTGTGTCAAATGGATGTACGAGCGCATGGCCTACGGCTATGAGCAGTATCCCGGATTCTTCACACTGCACTCTCTCGGCTTTATGCAGGAGGACAAGGCCGATGGCAAACGGCACATGCAGCAAATCTGGCACCATATCTTAAACGGTCTGTGTACGGTGCTGCAACAGGATACCAAAATCCGTCCGGGCGCTTTTAATGAGCAATTCACCGTTGAAAAATTTGCCGATGTGCTGTTTTCGCTTATGCTGTCTGCTTTGCTGCGGCAGGACTACGACCCCGCCGCTGTGCTGGAGATCGTGCGCAGAACCTTATATTGACCGCATTTTCTTCCCACACTGCTGTGGGAATTTTATAACGTCCAAATTGAACGCTGTTCACTCAAAGGGGACGCTCATAGGAAGGTTCATCGCAGTATCCTGCTGCGGCTCGCCTGCCTTGTGTGGAGCACTGCCAGCTTCAACATCCTGCGCGTTGGATGCAGCTATGCCAGGCAAGCCCCTGATGACCGTAAAAACTAAGACGACCCTGCAAAAAAATGCAGTGTTACAATAAATTTGATGTATCGACAAGGAGCAATCAACTATGCAAGCAATCGTAGAAACTGTTTTTGATGCGGTATATCTGGTATCCGTCATCACCATCGGTATCCTGATGATCCGCGGCTGCAAGGGCAGCCACCAGTTCAAGCTGTTCGGTCTGATGGCTGTCGTTCTGGGCGCCGGCGACTCGTTCCATCTGATTCCCCGTGCGCTGGCTCTATGCACCACGGGTTTTGAAAACTTTACCGTTCCCCTGGGTCTGGGTAAGTGGATCACCTCTGTGACAATGACAGTCTTTTATGTGCTGCTGTACTATGTCTGGCGTGAGCGCTACCGGGTCAAGGGCAGCAATGGCCTGACTGCCGCCGTCTACGGTCTGGCTGCTGTGCGTGTTATCCTGTGCATGATGCCGCAAAACCAGTGGCTGAGCGATGGATCCCCGCTGTCCTGGGGCATTTACCGTAATATTCCTTTTGCACTGATGGGCCTGCTGATCATCGTGCTGTTCTACCGCAGCGCCAAGGAGCACAACGACTCAGCTTTCCGCTGGATGTGGCTGACCATCGTGCTGAGCTTCGGTTTCTACATTCCCGTTGTTCTTTGGGCCAATGCCATCCCCATGATCGGGATGCTGATGATCCCTAAGACCTGCGCCTATGTGTGGACTGTTCTCATCGGCTATTCTGCCATGAAGAAGGAATGTAAGTGATTTGTACACCGTACCGATAAAAAGCAGGGATGTCACTTAAAAGAGAGCTGCATCCTGAACGTCCAAGAATAGGCTTACTAACAAACTTTCAGCGCTCTGCCTTTTGGCAGGGCGCTTTTATATTGCAAAACGTCGTACTTTCTGTTATAATCAAATCAACAACTGATGAGCAAACGAAAGGTTGTATAGAAAGAAGGCGGGACAGATGTATTTCCAATACGGCGAAGCGGAAACGGCGTATCTGAGCGCAAGAGACGAGCGGATGGCGGCGGTCATCGCACAGGTGGGACACATCGAGAGAGAAGTGGATACCGACCTCTTTTCAGCGGTGGTACACCACATCGTCGGCCAGCAGATCTCCACGAAAGCGCAGGCGACCATCTGGAAGCGGATGCGGGACGAGTTCGGCGTGGTGGATGCAGCTGCCGTCCTCGGAGCCGGGGTTGAGAAGCTGCAGAGCTTCGGCATGACCTTCCGAAAGGCTGAATACATTACGGACTTTGCCCGGAAAATCGAGAGCGGAGAATTTGACCTCGAGGGTATCCGGCAGAGGCCGGACGATGAGGCCATCCGGGAGCTGAGCGGCCTGAAAGGCGTCGGTGTCTGGACGGCAGAGATGATATTGCTCTTCTGTATGCAGCGGCCCGACGTGTTCAGCTACGACGACCTTGCCATCCAGCGTGGGCTGCGGATGGTGTACCACCACCGAAAAATCGACCGGAAACTGTTCGAAAAGTACCGCTGCCGGTTCAGTCCCTATTGCAGCGTGGCCAGCCTCTACCTCTGGGGGGCAGCAGGCGGCGCGGTGCCGGGCCTCAAGGACTACGCGCCGGCCCAAAAGCCGAAAAGGAAGGGATGAATCGTCATGACCTATACGATGCATTACGACTCGCCGCTGGGAAGGATACTGCTGGCAGCAGACGAAGAAGGGATGACCGGAGTATGGTTCGAGGCACAGAAGTATTTTGCGGCGAAGCTTCCTCCAGAGCATGAAGAGGGAACAACACCGGTGCTGGGAGACGCCTGCCGCTGGCTGGACGTCTATTTTTCAGGCCGGGAGCCGGACTTTACTCCGAAACTCCATCTTATCGGCTCCGATTTCCGACAGGCGGTGTGGGCGCTGCTGCTGCAGATCCCCTACGGACAGACCACGACCTACGGCGCACTGGCAAAACAGCTGGCGGAGATAAACGGCGGAAAGCGCGTCTCTGCGCAGGCTGTGGGCGGCGCGGTGGGGCATAACTCTGTTTCCATCATCGTACCCTGCCATCGGGTGGTGGGCAGCGACGGCAGCCTGACCGGCTACGCGGGCGGCATCGAAAAGAAGATACGCTTGCTGACGCTGGAAAACGCAGAGGCGGCAAATCTTTACCGATAACAAAAAGCAGGCCATCCCGGCGGGATGACCTGCTTTTGCTATATGTATAGTTTACTTGTTCTGGATGTACTCGTCGATGGCCTTGGCGGCAGCCTTGCCTGCGCCCATGGCCTTGATGACGGTGGCGGCACCGGTGACGGCGTCACCGCCGGCGTACACGCCCTCGCGGCTGGTCTTGCCCTCGTCGCCCTCGGTGACAATGCAGCCGTGCTTGTTGGTCTCGAGGCCCGGCGTGGTGGAGCGGATGAGGGGGTTGGGGCTGGTACCCAGGCTCATGATGACGGTGTCCACGTCCATCGTGAACTCGCTGCCCTTCTTCTCGATGGGGCGGCGGCGGCCGGAAGCATCCGGTTCGCCCAGCTCCATCTCGATGCAGGTGATGGCCTTGACGAAGCCGTCCTCATCGGACAGAATTTCCACGGGGTTGCAGAGGGTTTTGAAGATAATGCCCTCTTCCTCGGCGTGCTCGACCTCTTCCTTACGGGCAGGCAGCTCAGCCATGCCGCGGCGGTAGACGATGTAGACCGTCTCAGCGCCCAGACGCAGGGCGCTGCGGGCAGCGTCCATTGCCACGTTGCCGCCGCCGACGACGGCGACCTTCTTGCCGGTGCGGATGGGGGTCTTTCTGGTGGGCAGATAAGCCTTCATCAGGTTGGAGCGGGTGAGAAACTCGTTGGCGGAGTAGACGCCCTTCAGGCTCTCGCCCGGGATGCCCATGAAGCGGGGCAGGCCGGCACCGGAACCCACGAAGACGGCCTCATAACCGTACTCACCCATCAGCTCGTCGATGGTGAGCACCTTGCCGATGACCATGTTGCACTCGAAATCGACGCCCATCTTCTTGAGGCCGTCGATCTCCTGCTGGACGATGGCTTTGGGCAGACGGAACTCGGGGATGCCGTACATCAGCACGCCGCCTGCGACGTGCAGGGCCTCGTAGACCGTGACCTTATAGCCCAGCTTGGCGAGGTCGCCTGCGGCGGTCAGACCGGCAGGTCCTGCACCGATGATGGCGACCTTGTGGCCATTGGACGCAGGCACGACGGGGGCAGTGTGGACATTTTCACGGTGCCAGTCGGCCACGAAGCGCTCCAGACGGCCAATGCCGACGGGCTCGTTCTTGATGCCGCGGGTACACTTGCCCTCGCACTGGCTCTCCTGCGGACAGACACGGCCGCAGACGGCGGGCAGGGAAGAGGAACGATTGATGACCTGATAGGCGGCTTCGAAGTCACCCTCGGCCACATGGCCGATGAACTCGGGGATGTCGATGCCGACGGGGCAGCCGGTCTGGCAGGGCTTGTTCTTGCAGTGGACGCAGCGCTTGGCCTCGTTCACAGCCATCTCGGCGGTGTAGCCCAGAGCCACTTCCTCAAAATTCTTGTTGCGGACGTTGGGGTCCTGGGTGGGCATGGGACACTTTTTGGGGTCCATATTGAAAGCCATTTTACATTCCCTCCTGAGTCTTGAACAGATTGCATGCCTTTTCCCGGGCCTTGGCCTCAAAGGGGCGGTACATGGTGCCGCGGGCCATTGCCTCGTCGAAATCCACGAGGTCGCCGTCGAAGTCGGGGCCATCCACGCAGGCGAACTTGGTCTCGCCGCCCACGGTCAGGCGGCAGCCGCCGCACATGCCGGTGCCGTCGATCATGATGGGGTTCATGGAGACGATGCTCTTGAGGCCGTGCTTCTGGCAGGTCTTGACCACGAACTTCATCATGATGAGCGGACCGATGGTGATGACCAGGTCGTACTGGTTGCCGGCAGCCACCAGTTCGTCGAGGGCGGCGGTGACGACGCCCTTGGTGCCGTAGCTGCCATCGTCGGTCATGATCCGCAGCTCGTCGCTGCAGGCCTTGAACTCGTCCTCGAGGATGAGCAGGTCCTTGCTGCGGAAGCCGACCACGCTGTGGACAACGCAGCCCTGCTCGTGGAGTTCACGGGCGATGGGCAACGCAATGGCGCAGCCCACGCCGCCGCCGACGACGCAGACCTTCTTCAGGCCTTCCACCTCGGTAGCGCGGCCCAGCGGGCCGACGAAGTCGTGGACGCTCTGACCTACTTCGAGGCTGTTCAGCTCCATGGTGGTGCCGCCGACGATCTGGAAGATGATGTCCACAGTACCCTTCTCGCGGTCATAGCCTGCGACGGTGAGGGGGATGCGCTCGCTGTCTTCAAACGGGCGCACAATGATAAACTGGCCGGGCTTTGCCTTTTTGGCAATGAGCGGGGCTTCAATGACCATCTTTGTAACGGTGGGGTTTAGCGCCACCTTTTCCGTGATCTTGTACATTGCGTTTGCTCCTTATTCCTATATTCTCCCCTGCATGAAAACACGCCTGTTCCTCGGTGCAGCAGCCCGAAGCGGCAGGCGCGAAAGTTCAGCAACGATTTGACAATCTTAATTATAACGACATTAAGAAAGGAAAGCAATTAAATTTTCTTCGCGTCAGCTGAGACAAACTTGAACGGCGGCGCAGCTTTGTACGCAGTGGGGAGACGGAAACGTCCCTTTTTTCAAAAAATGCAAATTTGTAGTTGACAAGAGGCGAAAGCTGCGGTATAATAATCGACGTCGCCGGGAACGCCCGGCGCGCCACAATGGATATGCGGCCGTAGCTCATCTGGTAGAGCGCCACCTTGCCAAGGTGGAGGTAGCG
>OGUF01000697.1_pt1 | contig 16183 bp, 10 predicted proteins | sample 1573681 | NCBI WGS metagenome assembly OGUF01 (sample SAMEA2582049, study PRJEB24529) | metagenome | biome: Human gut stool | place: China | collected 2011
GGATGAGAATACATATCCGGCGATACAACGTGCGGATTGCTGGCTGATAAGTGAACGGAGATAACTATGTTTTCCGATTCCTTCATTGTCGGCGGACATATTGAATATGATCTCCGCCCCTTGCAGTGCGAGGGAGGAGCCGGGTGGGATGGTGGCCCAGAGGTCTTCGCAAATTTCAATGCCAAATGTGGTGTCCGAAGTTTCGAAAAGGAGATTGGCGCCAATCGGGACAACTTGTCCACACAGGCGTACCGTCTCAGTTCTTAATTGAAGTGCGGAAGTAAACCAGCGCTGTTCGTAGAACTCTTTGTAATTGGGCAGGTATGTTTTGGCGGTGACACCTAATATTTTCCCTTTTTGGATGGTTACGGCTGCATTGATTACCGTTGAATTGACGATAACGGGCATGCCGACAATGGATATGATATCCAGTTGGCGGGTATTGTTCAATATCTGCATTAACCCCATTTCGGCTTCTTCAAGCAGAAGTTGCTGGCTGAACAGATCACCGCAAGTATATCCCGTAATGCTCATTTCCGGGAACAGGATGATTTGCACCCCTTTTCCTTCGGCTACAGCAATCAGACTTTCTATCTTCTCCACATTGAATTTACAGTCGGCCACTTTTACGTGCGGTACGGCTGCTGCTACTTTTACAAATCCGTAATTCATCTTATACCTTATTAATATATAATGGGTGCAAAAATAGAAAATAGTTTTGAATAATTGTCGTTTCTCCAGTGAATCCTTAAAAGGACGGTCTTCGGACGGTTTATGATACTGTTGGTTGCATAATCGGACGGTATGTCAAAAAGATAGTTTATCTGTCTTTTAATATAAATTATGTTTAGTCTTATTTAATGATATAACTGATTTTTAACAATATAAGCTGTCAAAAAGATATTTGTGGAATTTTGGTATAAAATATACGACATTTTGTTTCTTATATTTAACTATAATATTTATATTTGTAGCCAAATTTAAGCAATATAGATGCTTGTAACACTAAACAAACGAGCGATATTACTTGGTAGAGAAAATAAATTAAGGGTAGATGAACATACAACAGACTCACACGGTGGCAACACGAAAATCTTTTTTAGAAATTTGGCGCAACATCAAAAATCAGCCAAGTTAGCTTCTCTGTTTTGTTTTGATAAATCAATAAAAATAAATCAATTTCATTAATTTTAATTTAAGTATCAAAGATGAGAAAATCAATTCTCTTGTTTGTGCTCTTTTCTCTGATGAATATTCCTCTGTTGCTGTTTGCACAGGGAGGGTATCGGGTAACGGGACGCATTCTTTCGGCTGAAGACAATCAGCCTTTGATTGGCGTGTCTGTATTGGAGAAGGGTACATCAAATGGTGTAATTACCGATATTGATGGTAATTACAGTATCACAGTGACGAAATCTCCCGCCACTCTGCAATTTTCTTATATCGGGATGAGACCCGTAGACAGGCAGGTCACTACTTCTACCCGTATTGACTTGTCGATGGAAAGTGATGCACAGCAGGTTGACGAAGTGGTGGTGGTAGCTTACGGTGTACGTAAGAAAGGTACCATAGCCGGTTCCGTATCCACCGTGAAAGCGGAAAAAATGGAAAATGTGCCTGCCGCCAGTTTTGACCAGGCATTGCAGGGGCAAGCACCGGGATTAATGGTGATGTCAGGCTCCGGTGAACCGAGTGTGGCTGCTTCATTTCAGATTCGGGGTATCAACTCTTTGAGTTCGGGAACTTCGCCGTTGTTTATCCTTGACGGGGTGCCGGTGTCTAGTGCTGATTTTAATACACTGAACCCTAGTGATATCGAATCAATATCCGTATTGAAAGATGCCTCCTCAACTTCCATCTACGGAGCACGTGCAGCAAACGGTGTAGTGGTGATTACAACGAAACGCGGTCTGGCCTTAGACAAGGCGAAAGTGACGTTCCGCACCCAGCTGGGTATTTCCCAACTGGCTCAGGACAAGTGGAATCAGATGAATACGGAAGAACGTATTCTTTTTGAGAAGGAAGTAGGATTGGATAAAGGAAAAGATTATGATATTCTGCGCAAAACAGATATCAACTGGCTGGACGTGGTGTTCAATAACAAAGCTATGTTGCAGAATTATGAAGTGTCCGTCAATCGTGCTACCGACCGTTTGAATTATTATGTGTCAGGCAACTTTTTCGACCAGGACGGAATTGCACAAGGATCAGGATTCAGACGTTACAATATGCGTGCAAATGCGGATGTGAAAGCTAGTAACTGGCTCAAAGTAGGTACTACTTCCACTGTTTCTTATGAAGAGATAGAACAGGCACAAACAGGAGCGTATACTTCCGTAACTCCTATTTCCGCTTCACACTTCATGATGCCTTATTGGAACCCTTACAAGGAAGACGGTTCGGTTGCTTCAACCAAAGACGGCAGCTGGACGGGAACCAATCAGAATCCGGTGGACTGGATGCAGAATAATCCCGTTAGCTATAAGAAGTATAAAGTACTGTCCACTCTGTATGCCGAAGTGAGCCCCGTTAGAGGGCTGACCATAAAGTCACAGTTTGCAGCGGATTATGCGCACATGACAGCGTTCAGCCAGTCATTCCCTAGTTTTTCCACCAACAACAATTCGGGTACTGCGGGCCGTAGTTCGAATGACAGGCTTAGTCTGACAATTACAAATACCGCCAACTACCATTTTACGCTGAAGGAAAAACATGATTTCAATTTCTTATTAGGACAGGAAGGGGTCGATGCCCAGTCAGAAGGGTTCTCCATTTCTATGAGAGGGCAGAATAATGACCTTCTTACTAATATTTCGAACGGTACGCTGGCTGCTTCTTGGTCGGATACGGCGGCAGGAACCGTTTATTCCTATTCGTACCTCTCTTTCTTCGGAAGAGGCGAGTATAATTACGACAGTCGTTATTATGCGGATTTCTCAGTACGTACCGATGCTTCTTCCCGTTTTGGTAAGGATAACAGATGGGGAGCTTTCTGGTCTGTGGGATTGATGTGGGACATGAAGAAAGAAAACTTTCTGAAAAAGTATGACTGGCTCACAACTATGCGTCTGGCTCTCAGTACGGGTACTTCCGGTAACTCGGACATCGGCTATTATGCATGGCAGTCTTTAGTGAAAGGCGGAATGGACTATATGGGCGAAACCGGTATTTACCCCGCGCAAAGTGGTAACTCCAATTTGAGTTGGGAGAAAACATGGACCACTAACTTGGCTTTCCATCTGGGTTTCTGGAACCGGGTAAACTTGGATGTCGAGTTATATAATAAAAAGACTACGGATATGTTGATGGACGTTCCGCAATCTTATGCAGTGAATGGCTCAGGAAGCCGTTGGGACAATATCGGTGCAATGGTCAACCGCGGTGTGGAAGTCACAGTGAATGGTGATGTGCTCCGTACGAAAGATTTTTCATGGAATCTGAACGCCAACTTTTCGTATAATAAGAATAAAATTACCGAACTTTACAATGGAGTAGATGAATACGAAATTGCAAGTGCCAATCTTAAATATGTGGTAGGGCATTCGGCTACTGAATTTTATATTAACCGCTATGCCGGAGTCAATCCTACTAATGGCGATGCGTTGTGGTATACCAAAGATGGTGAGATAACGACAGAATTCAGAGATTCCGATAAAGTGATGACCGGCAAGAGTTTTGTGGCTCCGTGGCAAGGCGGATTCGGCACAACATTAACATGGAAGGGCATCTCGCTGGCTGCACAGTTCAGTTGGGTGGCCGACCGTTGGGTGTTCAATAATGACCGTTATCTGGATGAAGGCAATGGGCTGTTCGAAACATATAACCAGTCCAGCCGGTTGCTTTACGACCGTTGGAAGAAGCCGGGCGATGTGACGGATATACCGCGTTATGGAGTTACTCCGCAAATGGATTCCCGTTTTCTGGAAGATGCTTCTTTCTTGAGATTAAAGAATTTGATGCTTAGCTACAACTTCCCTCAAACATTGCTCAAGAAGACTAATTTCCTGACGCATCTGCGGGTGTTTGCGCAAGGACAAAACCTGCTCACATTCACCAAATTCTCAGGGCTTGATCCTGAAGGCGTAAGCAATATGTATCAGGCACAATATCCTTCAACCCGCCAGTTCACTTTTGGCCTGGAAGTTTCATTCTAAACATATAACTATAAAACAATGAAGAATAAGATAAAGATTTATTTGTTGTTGATAGCTTTGGGCATTGGCTCCGTATCATGTCTGGATAAGTATCCCGATGATGCTATCCAGGCCGGTCAGGCTATCAAGACAGTGGACGATGCCAATCAAGCAATTATTGGCATCTATGCGGCATTCAAGGATGCTTCGCTCTATAGCGGACGTCTGACGTTGCTGCCCGATTTGCAGACCGATCTGGTGTATGCGGTCACCGGATATTCTAATCAATATGGTGATTTGTGGCGTTGGAACATATTGGCTACCAATGAAGATATTGAGGCAGTGTATGGAGCTTTGTATTCCGTTATCAATCGTTGTAATTTTCTGTTAGATTACATTCCGGGCGTACAACAAAGCACGATAGACGATGATGCGCTCGACAAATTGGATATGATTCACGGCGAAGCCCTTTTTGCACGGGCGTTGTGTTATTCTGAATTGATTAAGCTGTTCTGTAAATCATACGAAAGTGATGCGAAAGCCGAAAACGAATTGGGAGTCGTACTCACTTCTCATTATGATTCGGTAGACAATACCCGCCGTGCTTCTTTAAAGGACTCTTACCAATTTATATTGGATGATCTTGAACTGGCTGCGGAATATTTGAAAATAGATGAAAACAGTGTGACAAAGGATGACCTTTACAGCACTCCATATATTAATGAATATACGGTTTATGCTCTCCGCGCCCGTGTCGCTTTATATATGAAGCATTATACTGAAGCCATCAAATATTCGACCAAAGTCATTGACAGCGGATACTATGTGCTTTCAAGTGCATCTATACAATATGGAAGTACCGGACAGAGCTTCTATCAGTATATGTGGACGAATGATGCTTCCACCGAAATCATTTGGAAAGTTGGTTTCACGCCCACTTCCTATGGGGGAGCTTTAGGCACTATTTTCTTCAATTATGACTATTCAACGGTGCGTCCCGACTATGTGCCTGCAAAATGGGCGCTGGATTTGTATGATGCGTATGATCTACGTTATTCGATTTTCTTCCAATCTTATTTAACCGGCTATCCGCATGCACTGCAATGGCCGTTGCTTCAGAAATATTGGGGAAATACCGCTTTCATGGAAAGCTATAACATTCGCCACGTCTCCATGCCGAAACCGTTCCGATTGTCGGAGCAGTACCTCATTCGTGCGGAAGCATACTGCTTTAAAGATACGCCCGACTACGGAAGTGCAGGCAAGGATCTCGGAACCTTGCGTGCCGCACGTTATTCTTCGTATAGTGGCGGTGTGAGTGTTTCTGACAGAAATGCTTTGGAGGTGATTGAAGAAGAACGGGTGAAAGAACTTTATATGGAAGGCTTCCGTCTTCACGACTTGAAGCGTTGGCACAAAGGATTTGAAAGAAAGCCGCAAAGCGAATCACTGGGTAACGGCAGCAGCTTGAAAGTAGAGAAAGACGATCCGCTCTTTGTATGGCCGATTCCTCAAAATGAGCTGGACGCGCCGGGATCAGACATCCAACCGAATGAAAGCAATAAATAAATAGTTTTTAAAACCAATAAACATGAAAAAGATTTTTATCGGACTATCAGTCATATTCGCTTTTGCGCTTGGATTCTGTGGCTGCAACACCGATTATGTTAAGTATAGCGGTCCCGATTATATCATGTTCTCCGATACATTGACCGTACTTCCGGTACAAAATAACGAGGAGTATTTTGATATACCGGTAGCGGCCACTGAGGCTTGCAGCTATGACCGCACATTGGGAGTGGAGTTTTTGGATAAAAAGACGAATGCGGTGGAAGGACGGCATTTTTCCCTCGAATCAAACACGGTGACTATCAAGGCGGGTGAGCGCATGGCGAATGTCCGTATACGTGGTATTTATGATAATATAGAGATTACTGATTCACTTGGAATGGTTCTTCAACTGGTCAGTAAAGAAGAATCGAAGTGGGAACTTTACGGAACAGAAACGAAAGTGATTTTGCAAAAAGTATGTCCGTTTGACATTCATTTGTTCGAAGGTTATGCTTTGATCGTAACTTCCACCTATTTCAGCTCATATATGCAGGGAGTAAGCCAACGGTTGATTCGTACCGTAGCCGATCCGGATGCGGAAAACACTATCATCATGAAAGACTACTTCTATAAAGGATATGACCTCAAAGTGAAGTTTACTACCGACGACCTGCTCAATCCGCTGATTGAAATGGAAGACCAACCGTTTGCTTCTACCACGGATGCTTTCGATACCATCTATGGCGATTGGGAAGTGTGGGCATATCAATCGGGGTATTACACCTCTTATTATAGTAGTTGCGAAAGATTCCTTTTGCAGTACATGACATTACATGTGCCGGGGATGCCTACCGGAAAAGATGAGGTGGGTACTTACATCAATGTAGTAAAATGGGTCAGTGATGACGAAGCGCAGATTCTTATTGAAGAAGGCGTCAATAATTCATTAAAATAATAATAAAAAAGAGAAATATGAGAAAGCTTAAACAAAAAAACTTGGTTGCGCTTATGCGGAAGTTCAGCTTGGGAGGCTGCTTTGCGGCTCTGTTCATGGCGTTATGCATTAGTGCTTGTTCGGATGATGATGATACGACAAAAGCGGTTTTCCCTGAAAAGCAAACTGTCAATTGTGTGTATGGTGATACAAAAGAACTGAATTTTGAAGCAAGCGCTAACTGGCAGTTGACTTCTTCGGCTACATGGTGCCGCTTTGTAAATGATGGCTATGAAGATTATTCTTTGTCGGGAACCGCCGGAAAGCAGACAGTGACATTGAAGATTACCGATGAAGCGGTGGCGTTTGATGCACCTACCGTTGCCCGTCTCACTATGACGATAGGAGTGGAGAAGGCAATTATTGCCGATGTGGTGCGCGATAATAAAATGCGTGAATTGAAGATCTACGATATGGAAGGTAACGAAATTCATGAGATAGAAGTTGGATATGATAATTATAAGCCTTTCCAAGTAAAGGCTAACTTTCGTTTTGCCGCAACTAACCGGCCGGAATGGTTGGAGATAGCTGGAAATGCGATTGTAGGTACTGTAAATGAAATGACAAAAGGGGAAGTTAAGGTGATGGATAATCCTCAATATGCAAAATATGTGCAAAATGGTACACTAACTTTTGCTGACGAAGATGGGGCTATGTCTTATCCGTTCCCTTTAGTGTATAAAGGAATGGATCCGAAAAGTATCAAAATACTTGATTCCAATCCTTGGAATTGGGAAGTGTCACTGGATGGCAAAACGTTTACACAAACAAGTAGTGCAGGAGCCAGTGCTTCTACTACAATCTCTACTTATAATAAATTTGTACCTTATACCGTGCAAGCTTTGAATGATGAAGTGGTTCCAGTGTATATTCAGAAAGTAGAAGAGTATGGAACGGTGAAGATGAAAATAGGAGAAGAAGATGGAGTGGACTGGATGAGACTTGAAGATGAGGGACAAGGTAATTTGCGGTTGAAAGTGGATCAATCTTCCGAAGAAAGAGAAGGATATGTGTTGGTATTGCCTAAAGCGTTATATGAAGAAATTAAGGATGAATTATGGGAAAATTTGATAGAAATGGATATGGAAACAAACGAACAGGATATCAAATATACTTATCAACAAAGTAATCTATTGATCAATTTTGTGCAGAAAGAGAAAAAGCAGGAGGCGGCACAGGCATTTAAAGTGACTTACACAGGTGAAGGTTGGACTACTTTAGAAGCTACTTGCACAAAAGTCACTGATGCTGATATATTGGAGTCATATCCAGGTGTAAGTAATGTTTATACAATGGAATGGCCGGCAAATATCATGATGGGTGGTATCACTGTTGATCCATTAGAGGGTCAGGTATACGATGATTGGAGTTTTGTATTAATGTATAATAATACTGATCTATCTTCTGATCCTGAATCTGTTGAAGGTTCTGGAACTGGGATATCTATATTTGCAACTCCTAGTGGTGCGGAACATCATCTTCAAATTAAAAAAGACGATGTGACAATAAAAGTACTAATTATTACCCCGAATTATAATTAATCATTGAATAAATGAATAAGAAACTATATTCCATATTATTCTTTGTTCCCCTTATTGTCTGTTTATTGGCAATGACGGTGGTAACAGGATGCTCTGATGATGACGAACCGTTGCAGTCCACTTATGGATATGTGCAGTTCAGATTATTAAAGAGTGCATCCATGGACAAAGGAACGACAACGCGTGCTGTGACCGATAAGCTGGATAAGCTGAACGATGTACAGAAAGTGAAAGTTGTCATGCAATACAATGGTTCAACTATTACTCAGACTTTGCTATTGAATGCATACAATGCGGAAAATGCAGAATTCGGACTCCGTAGTGATAAGTTGAAGTTGCTTACAGGAACCTATACTGTTATTGGTTACTACTTGTATGATAAGTTGGACAATGTATTATATGCAGGACCAGCCGGGGAGAATAATGCCTTTGCGATTGTTTCCGACGGTCTGCATACACAGAATTTGAGTGTAGATGCGGTGGCACGAGGCATGGTGACATTCAAACTGGTGAAAGACTTTGTGAAGACCCGTGCAACAGGGGAAGAAGCTTATCCGTTGAGCAATATCCTGGCAATAGATATTACTGTGAAAAACCTTTTCACTCAGGAATTGACTACGATAAAAAGCATTCGGGTGAAATACGTAGAAGACTTTACCGATAAACCTGCAGAAGACTATGTCGATGCTGATAGAAACCAGGAGACTTCCTATATGGAATGTGATACGGTGGCATGGCTGAAAGCCGGTACTTATCAGATAAGTAGTTATACAACCTATTCGGATAAAAAGGCGAAAAACGTATTGGAAGTAGCCACCATGCAGACATCCAAATCGTTTGTCGTGAAAGACAATGAAGTGACAAAGGATGCTGAAGTCCCTGTCCGTCTTGACGAAACAGCCGAATACATCAAAGACTATATAGCACTGAAAGCTATCTGGACAAAGATGGATGGTCAGAACTGGAAGTATTACGGAGAATCCTCACCGATGGGAGCCAATTGGAATTTCAATAAGGACATTGACTTGTGGGGAAATCAGCCCGGCGTGCAGTTGTTGGATAACGGGCGTGTAGCTCTTTTATCTCTTGCCGGATTCGGTGCTAAAGGAGTGGTACCCGATGAAATCGGTCAACTTACCGAATTAAGAATCTTATCATTGGGAACACATGATGAAAAGCTGGGAGGACACTTGTTCGATAACTATTCCATCAACATGAGCGAAGAACAGCGGAAAGCAATGAGAATGGACTATGATACGAAATTCCTTTCAAAAGACGCCCGGGAGGATTTGTCCGGTATTCTACGCAAAGGAATCAACGACAATCCGGAGATGAAGCCTATCAAGAGTAGCCGTATTTCTACGAAAGATGTGCAGTTTGGTGTTTTGACGAACGGAATCACTGGTGTATCCAAAGCCATCATGAGGCTGACAAAACTGGAACAATTCTTTATAGCCAACTCACCTATCCGCAGTGACGGTTTCTTTGTTGAGGTAAAGCCTGATTCTCCTTATTATGAAGAACAGGATGAGTGGAAATGGGAGGATATGACCACCTTGACGGATATAGAAATCTACAACTGTCCTAATTTGGAAACGCTGCCAGTGGATATGTTGAAGAACTTACCTGAATTGGTCTCACTCAATGTGGCGCGTAATCCGGGTATTTACGCTGAAGATAGAGATGTGTTGAAAGAGAACTGGGAAGAGATTATCGGAGACGATTCAAAATGTGCGGATAAAATCCAGTTGTTATATTTAGGATATAATAAATTGAAAGAATTTCCTGAATATGACCTTTTGAAAAAGATGAAAAAATTGTCATTGCTGGATTGTACCAACAATGAGATTGAAACATTGCATCCTTTTGGTAAGGAAGTCAAACTGATGAAAGTATATCTGGATAATAATAAAATAACAGAGATTCCGAGTGTTGAGGAAGACAACGGATTGAAATATTTCTTTGGGTGGAATGATGTGGAGAATTTTAGCTGTTCAAATAATCTGCTGACCGAAGTGCCGAATATTTTCAATGCCAAGTCTGATTTTGTAATGGGAACAGTCGATTTCTCCAACAATCTGATTGATAAGTTTGAAGATGGAGAGGATCACCGGGGCATCAATGCTTCTACTGTAAATCTGCATCACAACAAATTTAAGGTATTCCCTAAACTTCTGTTTGAGAAAGAATCACCGATGCAGACACTGAACCTTTCCGCCAATGGTATGACAACTATTCCTAAAGGGGCATTGAAAGGAAAGACATCTTTGGAGTATCTCACAAGTCTTGACTTGACCTATAATAAGTTGAGTTCGCTGACAGATGATTTTTATGTGATTAATATGCCGGTATTGTATGGATTGGATTTGAGTTACAATCAATTCTCCAAATTCCCTACCCAACCGCTGTCAATCAATTATCTGGTGGTATTCGGTATCAGACATCAACGTGACGATAACGGCAACCGGACATTGCGGGAGTGGCCTACGGGACTTTATAAGAATCCGAGCCTTAAAGCCTTCTATATCGGCTCCAATGACTTGCGTAAAATTGACGATACCATTTCGCCGACTATCTTGATGTTCGAAATCAAGGATAATCCCAATATTTCGATTGACATAAGCGATGTATGCCCCTATATCAAAGCCGGACGGTATACGTTGGTTTACGATAAGTCGCAGGATATCCGTGGTTGCGATGCGCTTGATCTGGATAAATAACAATATAGAATAAAATATCAATGAAATATTTAGTAAAAATAGCATTAGGATTATTCGTTTACATGGCTGTTGTGGCATCGTGTAAAGATGATGACGATAGTGGTATTACCGGATTCTCTATAGATAAGGAAGATATCACGATGGGTGCTGACGGTGGCAAGGATAGGGTCAACGTCTTATCGGGAGGCGAATGGGTGGCCAGTGCGTCGGAACCTTGGGTAAATATCTCTCCTGCCAATGGTTCCGGGGTTACCGAGTGTACAGTTTCTATCGATTCGACTTTGATTAATGGAATGCGTGAAGCGGAAATCCGCTTTATCCCACGTGGGCAGGCACCGTGTGTAATGACAGTGCATCAGACTGGTTACGGCAAGATGATTTACATCGAAAAGCCGGATGTGGACATCAAAGCGTCGGACAATTATGATAAACGCTATTTTGATGTGACTGTCACTACAAACGTCGCATTCAAAATGAATACGGAATATGATGTCGTGCCGGAGAAACAGTGGATTACTTTGCCTAAGGATCCTACTGTCGATTTGGACCGTGGTTCTCGTCCGCGCACTACTAAAATCCGTGTAGAATGGATGATGAATCCGGATTTTGATATTCGTATGGCAAAAATCCATTTCACACCTCAAAATGCCGATGATAAACTGGAACAACCTGCCGTGGTGACAGTCACCCAGAAGGCTTCGCCGAGGATTGAAGATAATCGTTCGGGTGACTCATTGGCACTGCTCACTATCAGGGAACGTCTGGAAGTAGGTAATAATTGGAATCCGGGTGAAAATATGAGGTATTGGGACAATGTCGTATTGTGGGAAGAAGATGACAAGGATCTTCCGAAAGGCGAAAATGTAGTGGGACGCGTTCGCTCCGTTACTTTCAATATGATTAATACTAAAGAATCCATTCCGCAGGAAGTACATTACCTGACGTATCTGGAGAGCCTGACTTTCTTCGGCAACACGAATACGGCAACTAAGAGCATTACGTTGGAAGCGGATGTATGCAGTAATTTAAAGTACCTGAAATCATTAACTGTTAGCGCTTACGGGCTGATAGCGCTTTCGGACGATTTTGTCCGGTTGGGCGAACGACTCGAGAAGTTGGACTTAAGTAGCAACAACTTTAATTCCGTACCGGCAGTTATAACGAAAGAGAATTTCCCGAAACTGAAGTCTCTTAATTTGATTGGTAACAGAAGGTCTGTTCTTTCCGACCTTAGAGAAGCGAAAGACAGCAGCAAGTATCCTGATGGTATAGGTCTGTTCTTCAATACGAAAGATGATAATACGCTCCGCAGATTATTTTTGTGGGATAATTTGGAAGAGTTAAGATTGTCTTACAATTTTATTGAAGGTACATTGCCCGACTTTAAAATAGGAGAGGAAGGAGTGACCGGTTACTCACAGGCTGATGTGGATGCATTTGGTGGTGACACTATTCAATATCTGGTAAATGAGGGCGCCAATATTCCCAAGATTCTTCCGAAGATGAAACAGCTTAGCGTCAATCTGAACTTCTTTACCGGTAATTTACCCGACTGGATGTTGTATCATCCTCATCTGATAGATTGGGATCCGGAGATATTGATCTACAACCAGATGGAAAAAGGATTGAATTCGGAAGGAAAAATGGTAAGGTTTGATAACGAACCGTCTACATTCGACGCGTATTTTAAAGCCTTCCCTAAATTCAAGGAAAAATATGAACTCAAAGAATAGGATATGAAGAGAATATATATTTATGTAATAACAGCGTTTGCATTGCTGGCGGGAGCTTGTAGTGACAACAACCTGAACGATGACGCTCCGGTGGTTCCCGCTACTCCGGACATAGTGATACCGGAAGGAGCTGCCGAAGGGGAGTTATTGATTAAGTTCGTTCCCGAAATGACTGAAATTCTCGACCGCACGATGAAAACACGTGCGGCGGGAGCCTCCACCCGGTCGGGCATTCCGTCGACGGACGAGGTGCTCTCTATCTTGGGAGCGTATGACTTTGAACGCGTTTTTCCAGTTGATGTGCGCACCGAAGAAAAGAGCCGTGAGGCGGGATTGCATCTTTGGTATTTGGTACGTTTTGATAAAAATACGGATTTGAAGGAAGCTATGGAAAGATTGTCAGGTTTGGGTGAGATTTCCAAACTCCAGATAAATCCTGCCATTCAGCGTGCCTATAATCCCAAGAAGAAACCTGTTCCGGTGTCGGAAGCAGCCCTGAACAGGATGAGAACCCGCGCGGCAGCAGACAATGGTTTCAAGTTTAATGATGCTTTGTTACCGCACCAATGGGGATACATCAACCGTGGAGTGTATGACTTTGCAACAGAGAAGGCTCCTGCTATTGTTGGCTCCGACGTTAATTGTGAGGAAGCATGGGAACTGTGTACGGGTGATCCGGAAATCATTGTTGCCGTGCTTGATGAAGGAGTTATGTATACTCATGAAGATTTGACGGCTAATATGTGGGTGAATGAAAAGGAACAGGTTGGTTCTGACCAGGATAATGACGGCAATGGTTATAAGGGTGACCGTTATGGTTACAATTTCGTGAAAGATAACGGGAATATCAGTTGGCAAGCTGCCGAAGATACCGGTCACGGCACGCATGTGGCGGGAACGATTGCTGCCGTGAATGGTAATAATAAAGGAGTCTGTGGCATTGCCGGAGGAGACGGAACTAAAAAGGGAGTACGGATTATGTCCTGCCAGGTTTTCGATGGTGATGGTCAGGTGAGGATGGTTAATGAGGCAAGAGCTATCAAATATGCGGCCGACAACGGTGCTGTAATCCTTCAATGCAGTTGGGGGTACAATTCCGCTTATTCCAATCCGATGCAAGGATATATGCCTGGTCCTGCCACAGACGAAGAATGGGCAAAAAGTTATCCTTTGGAAAAAGAAGCGTTGGACTACTTTATTCATAACGCGGGCTCTCCTAATGGGGTAATTGAAGGCGGACTGGCTATTTTTGCTTCCGGTAATGAATATTCGTATATGTCTTCCTATCCGGCAGCTTACGAGGGATGTATTTCGGTAGCTTCGATCGCAGCCGATTACACACCGTCGTCATTCAGCAACTATGGTGCGGAAGTGGATTTCTGTGCTCCGGGCGGTGACAGTGAATATCATTGTGTTCCGGGAGAAGATACTGATGGTAATGATGTGAGCATTGCCCAGGGAATGATTCTCTCTACGTTGGTAGTGGAGGGCAAACAAGCCTACGGATATAATGAGGGTACGTCGATGGCTTGTCCTCATGTATCGGGAGTGGCTGCATTAGGCTTGTCGTATGCTTTGCAGCAACGCCGCCACTTCAAAGCACAGGAGTTTATCAATTTGATGAAGCAGACGGCAAGAGAAGTAGATTCATATTATAAAGGCTATAAGACCTATTATTATTTGCATAACTCTCCGGGATGGTCGGCAACAAAAATGGACCTTCCTTCTTACAGGGGTAAAATGGGTAAGCTGGTCGATGCCGGTGCTTTGCTGCGTGCTATTGCGGGAAGCGGTTCGGATATGAAAATACCGAATCTGTATGTAGGAACCGGCAAAACCGTGAAAATAGATCTGAGACGTTATTTCTTGAATGGGGAAGAATTGACATACGAATGTACTATTAACGATACGTCGAAGGCTGTTGCTACTTTTGAAGGTACTGTAATGACTGTAAAAGGGGTTGTTACGGGCATGACAAACGCCACATTGAAAACAAGCGGCGGTAAGGAACAATCCTTCACCATTACTATCCGCAATAATGCGAATGATAATGGATGGATGTAATTGGGTTTGACAGATAGATGAACAGGAAACGGAGATATTGTTGGCTTTACTGGCTGATAGCCTTTTCTCCTGCACATTATATGGGTGCACAGGGAGTTGGCTATCAGTCTGTAGCAGTCGATTCGTTGGTCAATCCTCCTTTACTGGAAGAGGGCGGACAAATATTTTGCTTCGATTCTCTCCATATGCATATCGGTAATATACCTGATACCGATGCACCCCGGGTCTGCACATTCCCGTTCCGCAATATCAGTGGCAGGGAGGTACGGATTACGAAAATTAGCACTTCGTGCGGGTGTACGGCAGCGGCATTCAGTTCGGAAACTCTTGTCCCGGGAACGGAAAGTACGGTGACGTTGGTATATGATCCCAAGAACCGTATCGGAACAGTAGAAACCTATGCATTTGTGTATACGGATGTATCGGATAAACATCCGGTAGCCCGTCTGGTGCTGACGGGTGAAGTGATCTGTTCCGACGAGTGGAGCTATCTTCCTGTCGTGATGGGAGTGCTGCGCATGAAACGCAAACAGGTCGTCTTTTCGGAAATGACCTCCGGCATTCGTCCTTCAGAACGTATTTTGTGCGCCAATACCGGAAAGAAACCTTTGAAGCTTTCTGCACGGATGCTTCCCCTGTATGCTGCTTTTCATACGGAACCGGCAGTTATACAGCCGGGACAGGAAGCGGACGTGGTAATCACGGTAGATGGTAGTAAATTATCTGATATTCCGGACAGCAGATTGCAGTTCAATTTTCTTGTTGAAGGAGTTGATGCACCGGTAACGGATCGCTTAGTCAAAGTAACTGTCAAACGTTTGTAATAATATTTTTGATTAACATTTTAAAAACTATAATATGAGAATTCTTTTCAGAATAATACCGTTATGTATGCTCTTGCTTGGCTTTGTGGCCTGTGATGATGAAGATGAGGCAAAGGTGGAAACACTGGAAGTGACTCCCGCCAATCTGAACGGTACCTGGCAATTAGTGGAATGGAACGGAGAGTCCCTTGCAGAAGGTACTTATTGCTATATAACTTTTGTCCGCAGAGATAAAACTTTTCAGATGTATCAGAAATTTGATAGCATGTATGCCCGTTTCTTCAGCGGGACATTCGAAATTGAAAAAGATGATGATCTGGGATATATTGTGAGTGGTAAGTATGATTACAGTTTGGGTGGTCGTTGGAACAATTCATATGTCGTAACAGATTTTTTACCTTCGGGTTCTATGATTTGGACTGTGAAAGATGATATGGGGGATGTGTCTAAGTATGTACGCTGTGACGGAGTTCCTTCTGATATTGTAGAAGAAACTGAAGTTGATACGGGTAATTAAATCTGATAATACCGGTCATGTCATAAAAAAAGTCATGAATTATTTGGAAATAAGATAAAGAGAACTATCAACAGATAAAAGATAATCTAAGTCAATTACAACAATA
>OGUF01000699.1_pt1 | contig 16178 bp, 9 predicted proteins | sample 1573681 | NCBI WGS metagenome assembly OGUF01 (sample SAMEA2582049, study PRJEB24529) | metagenome | biome: Human gut stool | place: China | collected 2011
GATTTGCCATGACCGAGGCCCTCCCTTAAACGTATTTTGCTGCCAGCCGCATGATCTCTTCCTGGCTGGTCGTTTTGGCATCCACTTCACCGGCAAGGCGGCCGCCTGACATGACAAGGATGCGGTCGCAGACGCCCAGAAGCTCCGGCATCTCGGACGAGACCATCAGCACGGTCTTGCCGCGGTTGGCAAGGTCGATGATGAGCTGATAAATTTCGTACTTTGCGCCGACGTCGATGCCGCGCGTCGGCTCGTCGAGCAGCAGCACATCCGGACGGCGCAACAACAATTTTGCCAATTCGATACGCATACGCCAACCACCGGAAAACTCTGAAGTAGGACGATCAAAATCCTCACGGCTGAATCCCAGTCCGAGAAGTGTCCGTTCGATTTCCGCCTGATAGTTCGTGCCCCCCATCATCAGGAAGCGGTCGTTCTCATGCGTGAAACGGTCTATCAACTGATGGTATTCTTCCGAATCATAGTCTGTCCGTTCAGCCAGTTCCTGATTCATTCGTTCCAACTTCGCCTGAAGTTCAAAAATATGTTCGAATGCCTGTTCCGCTTCTCCCATCACCGTCCGGTTGTCGGAAAGAATCATGACCTGAGGCAAATATCCGATAGTTACATCTTTCGGAGTAGCTACAACTCCATGTGTCGGCGATTGTAAACCTGCCAATATCTTCAACATGGTCGATTTGCCCGCACCATTCTTACCGACTAACGCAATGCGGTCTTTCTTATTGATAACATAACTGACATCCTCAAAAAGGGGTGTCGCATTAAATTCTACTGATAATCCTTCTACTGAAATCACTTCTGTCTCTGATTTATAAGATTTTGGACTGCAAAGATAATGAATAATTATTGTATAAATGTCAGTATCATCCGTTATCAAAAACAAAAAAGCAGCCATTCTGAACGAATGACTGCTTCCTATCTTAATCTAAGTCCCTCTTTAGAACAATTTAGCAGGATATTCACCGGCATCTACCAATGCCTGAATCTTGTCTACTACGCTTTGGCGATCTTCCGGATAAGTAACACCGAACCATTTGCTAGTAGTATCCAACACTTCAACAGTAGCGGTTCCGTCATTAATCAATTTATCCACCATCAATGGAATGAAGAATTCGCTCTTCAGATTTTCCATGTTCTTCGGATCGCTCAGGAAAGTTTTAAAGAACTCCTCGCTGTAAGCGAAGTAATCGGGAGTGAAACCCCAGAAATTCATACTTACCGGAGTTGTGTCGGGGGTAGCAGTCCATTCACCATTATCATCGATATATTTCACTTCACCGTCCAAGCGTTGAATCTTCGTACGTTCTACAACAGAAGTCAGCAATCCTTTCGCATCTGTGCTACAGATTCCACGAGATACCGTACCGCTTTCGCTCAAGGTATTTCCTACGCGGAAGCCTACCATTGAATAAACATTTTTCGAACCTTCGGGAAGAGCAGCCAGATATTTACCCATCACCTGGAAAGAATCGCGACCATAAAAGTCATCACAGTTAATTACCGCAAACGGTTCTTTAATCACATCAGCACCCATCATTACCGCATGGTTAGTACCCCAGGGTTTTGTACGGTCTGCCGGACAAGTAAAACCTTCGGGAAGAGCATCCAACGCTTGAAATACAAGCTCGCAAGGAATATGACCTTCATATTTGGAAATAATTTTCTCACGGAAATCCTGTTCAAAGTCTTTGCGGATTACAAATACAAGTTTGCCGAATCCGGCATTAATAGCGTCATAGATTGAATAATCCATAATAGTTTCGCCATTAGGACCCAGACCGTCCAATTGTTTCAAGCCTCCATAGCGGCTGCCCATACCGGCTGCCAATAAGAATAAAGTTGGTTTCATAAATTGTGTAATATTAAAAGGTTAGTGATGTCAACGGCATCAGATTTCGTTGCAAAATTACAAAAATAGTTGAATCCAACAGGACAAATATCAATCATTATTTACCAAAATCGTACAAAAATCATTCATTAGAAGGGATAACCGATAGCAAAATGTATTCCCAGATTTTTCATAAAGGCTCCGGTAACATTGTAATACCCACTTCTATCCGTATCGTAAGGCAGATGCAAAGGTACACCGAAATCGAGACGGAACACAAGAATATCCATATCATAACGGAAACCGACACCTGTACCCAAAGCAATCTGTTTCGGGAAAGTCTTCAGTTCGAGTTGTGAATTCGGACGAGCCTCATCTTTACGCATCAGCCAGACATTTCCCGCATCTAGGAAAGTGGCCCCCCAAATACTTTTATAAATACGGAAACGATATTCCACATTTGCCTCAAAGCGGAATGTACCTGTCTGATCGAGATAAGAATAACGACTTTCCACCGGATGATATCCACCGGGACCTATGCTACGCACCGTAAAAGCACGGATACTGTTAGCACCTCCGACATAAAACTGTTCGCTATAAGGAGCTATCGTAGCATTTCCATAAGAGAAAAGTGCTCCCAATGCCACACGGGACGCTATTCTGTTATTCTTATCAATATTCCATAAATGGCGGAATTCCGTATTCAACTTCACGAATTGTGCAAAAGGAACATTCAGCAATCGTTTATTTTCTTTATTAAAAGGCTGACCGAAAGCACGATAGATCACTGAGGTCAGATTTCCGGCAGAAGTCATTGTAGATTGCCACCAGATAGGATTCTTTATTCTCCGCGTCGAAGCATTGTCATACGTATACGTGTATTCCATAGCAGGAATAAACTGGTCTTTCAAACTGATATACAATGCCGGATTCTCCTGGGCGATCTCCTTAAACTCTTCCGACTGATGTTGCAGGACGTTGAATGTCAATTTGAAAGGAGTGATACTATGACGGCTTATACGTGTCGGCTGGAAATCATATGTCGCATTTCCACCGAATGACAACAATTTATAATATCTCGCACGGTTCAACTGATCGATATACAACCGGAAAGTTGTGGTTGCCGGAAAGTCAAATTCCATTTTGCCCCAACGTGGGAACACCACTCTGGGAAAAGTCAGTGATGTGGAAAGTCCCATCTCCCAACTGTTCATCAAAGAACTTTTCTCTCCACCTCCAGTCTGCCACTCATAAGAGCCTTTAAGCTTTACATTCCAGCTTTCTCCACCACCGAAAACGTTGTTACGGGTAACACCAAAAGCAGCACCGGGACCGGTCTGATCGTTGCTCTTAGTTACTACGTTCAACTCCAACTCGGCATCCAGTGGCTTGGCAAAAGTGGCTTGTACACTCACATTCAGCGTATCACAAACTGCTGTCGTGTCCTTAGGAGCATATTGTATATCCAAATAGCTGAATATACCCAACTGGCTTAACTTTTCCTGAACCTGCTCTTGCCTGTATTGACTGTAAAGCCTAGTACGATTGGAAGCACGCATCTGTGCATTACGTACAAACTGTTGATAATTCAACCAACGATAAAGCATATTGGGACGAACCTGCAACTTCTTATAATAGTGAATATTCAGGTTCTTATACATCATGCTGTCATTCGGGGATTCTCCATTCTTTCCAAACAGATAAACAGAGCCATTGCCTACATAATAAGGACGTTGCGCAGCAGCAGGCAAACCGGGTACGGGAATCATCCGGAGGCTGATATGCCCGCCGGGCACTAAAGTGGTATCCGCCTGATAAGTCATATAGTCGGGACGGAAATAGAAGTATCCCCGGTTACGCAACAACGTACTGATACGTGTACGCTCGTCATCCAGATCCACAACATTGAATTGTTCTCCGGGACTTATATAGGAATACCTGCGTCCCCGCTCCATAATCCGCAATGTCTGCGGAGTGAAACGCTCATAATACACCGTATCTATGAAATAGGGATTCTTCATATCCACCGTGTAAAGAATACCGGCTTTCAAGCTATCCTTCTTATCCGCCAATGTTTCGTAAGTTACTTTTCCATTGAAATAGCCATAATCATGCAACAGATTGGTGGCGACTTTGATGCGCACCTCCGGATTGACAGTAGAAATAAAAACAGGAGGATTGGCTGCAAAACGGTTGAACATCCATTTCCCGAATCCTTTCTTGTACTTCACAAAATCATTGTACATCCACATCTTAAAAGGAATGGGCAGAAACAGAATTTTCGTACTCGGAGCCTTGTCAAGCGCCGCTTCTATCTCGGTCAATGCCGTCTGACCTACCGAAGTGTTCGATTTATTCTGAATAACCGTTTTATTCCCGGTATAGAGTATTTCGTCTTCGGGCAAATGCTTCGTCACCGAACACCCCGAAAACAACATGATACCAATCAGACAGCCTGTTAATATGTTACTATATATTCCTTTCATTCTTACTTCTTTTTCTTAAAGATGAACAGTTCACTGAGTTTATCCAGTTTCTTGCGAAGTACCAGACCGACTCCGGTCTCCGTAATCTCGCCTTCGAGCACACTCTCATAGTTCTTATCGTAAAACAGACGGACATAGCGGGTTCCTGTCCTATCCAGACGGTATTCCAAAGAGATATTGTCGATGAATGACTCGGCATTATTCGTCGCATTCTCACCCGTAGATACCTTACCGCCAATAACGATCTGGAACCGGTTATTGAAGAGACGTTGCGAGTAACGGAAGCTGTAATCCGTACGCTTACCACCAGTATCTGAAAGATCATGATCTTCGATACCCACCGAGACACTTGCATTCTTCAAATTGCCCATCAACGAGTTAATCTGACTACTCAACACGGAATTCAAGGCAGACCCCATATTCAGCTTGCCTACTCCACCACCTCCACCGCCAATCGGTCCGGTACCGAGATAGGTTTTCATCACCATGATATAAAGCGCCTGCTTGCCACGTTCTTCCGCCCCCATAGCTGTAAGTTCATTTTGTATGGTCGCGTCTTCGGGGGCCGACACATCAAATGCAAACGAAAGATCATCCAACCGGTTCTTGATTACAATGGAAACATCGAAATTAACCGTACGTGTTCCACCATTCTCTCCTTCGGATACGGAAGCGCGGATACGGTCGGTCGCCTTAAAGTTCAACATCGGGTCCATCGGATTGCCTGTCCATTCTACGTAACTGCCGTTATCTATGGCAAACTCTTTGGCTGCAATCACCGGCAAAGCATATTTCATCAAACCACCGCTCAAGGTATAACGTCCTGTCAGGGTCAAGTCACCCTGCGGAGTATATTTCATGGAAAGGTCACCTCCCCCTTCCAGTTCGATACGATTGTCATTGCTCGCATCCAAATCTACTTTCAAACGGACGGAAGGATCAATATGAACCATCATAACCATGTCCAGACCGCCTAAAGAAACTGTCGGCACTTCCTGACGGACAACGGTAGTAGTATCGCTAAACGAAGTAAAAGTGACCAAACTACCCAGACGATCCTGTACTGTCAACGGTGAGTCTGTCAGTATATACGAAACATCTGTATTACCCAGCAGACTGATGTTTCCCCGCATATTCAATCCATCCAAAGGTCCCTTTACTGTTGCACGGAAATCGGCAAATACCTTTCCATAAACCAAACTTTCACGGGTACGCTTAGCATCCAGAAGTGTATAATTCTGCGCAAGCATATTCAGATTTGCCATCGGACGACTCATATCGCGGAAATCTACATAGCCATCAATCGTAAACGGATTTTTCGATGTAGTGTAAATTGCGAATTTATCAAATAACAGACGGTTATTATTTATCTGCACCGGACGATTATCGAACATAAAACGAGCACCATACTGTCGGGAAAGAACAGCTACACTATCCAATGACAGTTCTCCGTTAATCAGAGGTTGTTCGGTACTGCCCGTTATTTTCAGATTACCATCCAAATCGCCCGATAAAGTAACCATCTGATCGGGAACAAACACATTAGCTACCCGAAGCGGGAAATGATCCAGCTCCATATTCACCTCCAAGCTGTCTTTCCCCGTCCCGGTAGGTATCAACTTACCATCCGCCAGCAATACTTCCGCTTGGTCGTGATTCAAGTACGCATTCAGATACTGCTTTCCCTGCTCGCCCGGTAGCCATGTAGCCCCCAGCGTAACATCTCCAATACGTTGCCGTTCGTATGTTAACTCATCGATAGACAACTCCGCAGACAGTTGAAGGTCCTTTTCCGTCTGTACATAATGAGCTTCCGCAGAGAACAGTCCGGTTATCTCCGGGAAATAGGGAAGTACACTGCTAAGCTCCGCTAAACGAATTATCCGGATTTCAACATCGATATTCTGTAAAGACACGGTATCTCCCGGAACGGAATGAATACGGAAACCCATCCCTTCATCATCCCACATATCCACATTGGCATATACACGCATATTCTTGTGCAGATAAATCCAGTTATGCTTCTCATTGAAATGGAATTTCTGGAAAGCGATAATCGGGTTTTCCGGGATTAAGGTAAAAGCAATACCGTTGCCTTTTCCGTGTCCTTCAAATAAAGGACGGGCGTTGACACCCAACAGTACGCCTGTTTCTCCTTTTTCGTTTTTATAATCGACCAGCAACTCCGCATCCCGGTCACGAATTTCTCCCGTAATAGCAGTCGAGAAAGAGAACTGCGGATTCTTCGGTCCGTTAATCACTCCGGCACGCAGCTTCATGGAGGTAGTATCTTGCTTGACAGTAAAGAATATGGTATCCAGTTGCAAAGTATCGACCTTCAATGTATGAATGGCAGCCTTACCATTAATACCCCAGTCCGGAGCGGTTCCAAACTTCATGGATGCATCCTGATAGGATATGTTCTGAGTAGCCAGGAAATAGGCTAACGGATTCTCTTTACCTGCTGAGAAAGAGAGTATAGCAGTGGGCAAGGCTTCACGCAATTCGGCATGGTCCAATGCTTTTTCATCAATTTGTCTCATCAGCACATCCACAAAATGAGTAGACTGCCGAATCAACGGTTCCACCCCGGAACGTGCACTCAAGTTGAGTTTCATATCTCCGGACACCAAATGGGTAAACACCCGATTCTGGCGGGCTTCCGCAGAAAAGTTAAAAGCAAGCGGATGTTTCATCGGCTGCGGCATTAATCCCAACTCATGCAAATCTAATTGAGTGACATCCATTGTCACTTTTCCATCGGGATAACTGTGTGCCAAGTTATATTCAGCCTCAGTCGTCATCTTCAGCAAAGCATTGTCACTGGTCAGACGGGCTGTTACCAATGCCCCTTTCAAAGCTCCAGTCAAATCAACATTCGAGAGATGATATTGGGCATAATGAAGCTGATCTAACGACAGATTCAATTTGGCAAAAGAACGATAGGACGTCACATCCAGTCCTCGCCCTTCAGCGTCAGCCGAAAGTGAAAGTTCATAAATTGAATCTTTCGGTAGGAAATTATGCAGTTGAAGGTTGTTTATTTTTAAGTCTGCCTTGTAGACCTCGGTGAGCGTATTCAATGCCGCGTCCATATCTATAGTACCCTGTCCTTCTCTCAGTTTCAAATTGGCCTTATATGCAGGACCGTTTATATCAACCTTCGCAACCAGGTCCATACTATCGGGAATTACAATAGTCCCATTGGGAGCCTCACCGGACAAAGCAGTCAGGAAGTTCAGATTCTGGGTAGTCATCTTCAACCCGACCGTTCCCGAGCGCGTGATACTGTCCGCCAAATTTTCAAGAAGCCCACCACCCTCTAAAGAAAATGCTCCCGGCAAATCTACCGTAAAGCGCGAAATCTGCATCTCTTTCAGATTACCGTCCGTACCCGCACGAATAACAAGAGGACGGAAAGGATAGGCTTCTTTGAAACTATCCGGCAGCCCACCCGTAAACAGCATAACATCCTCTTTACCGATGTATGCGTTGAGATTGGCGGACAAACGTCCCGTAGTAGGGATGTTGACAAGTTCCCAATACGTATGGGCAGACAAATCAATTTCAGAATGAGGAGTCTGCAGCTTTAAGCCCGGAACACAAATAATTGAATCATTAGAATAAACCCTGCCCGCCAACGAGGTAATGCTCAGTCCCGAACGTTCATTCATTGAAAATTCACGGAGCACGGCATTCATATTCCTACCTTTATATAATAAGGAGTCCAAACCGATCCGGATATCACGGACCGCAATATGAGAAGCATCGAAGCCTTCGACCGGTTTAGCAGCTCCGGTATCATAATTGGCAGAGCCTCCCGACAACAGGAATTGTTTCAAGCTATAAAACTGATTCTTCAGATCCGCTTGCGCATCATTTACAGACGCTTCGCCGATGTAGGCTGCCATACGCATGGAATCAGCCGGAAGCTGCATACTGAATGACACATTTCCCAAATTCAACTGATGAAGGTCTACTTTCCAATTGACAGGAGCGGAAGCGGTCGTGTCTTTAGGAGCGGTCGTGGTGTCGTTCATTACCAATTGGACATGGGTGTCTGATAAATCGACCTGATTAATAATCGCTATTTCATTGGATAAATCCACCCCATGACTCTGCAGAAAGAAACGTCCCAAGACACCTTTTATCTTCATTCCCTCTATCAGACCTGCGGAATTGACTGCAACCTGATTTAGTGTAACTTCATCGACTTCTACTTTTCCTTTGATAAGTGGCCACGCCTGCACCCGCACATTCAAGCTCTCTAAAGACAACAAAGTATCCGGCTGTTGAATGACTTCTACACCACGAACTAACAGATTGAGCGGAAAACGAAGGTCAATCCGTTCCACCTGAATCTGCATACCGGTTGCTTCAGAAGCGTATGCGGTCACTTCCCGGCGTAAAAGATTTTGTACGGGAGGAATATAAAGTAATACCATCAGTATTACAAAGAGTATTATTGGAGTAAGCAATATCCAGCTTACCCATCGTATCCATTTTCGTTTCATGCAAAGCGTGTCAGTGTAAATTGAAGACACAAAGTAAACAAATTATTTTGAGAAAAGGTTTGGATAACGATAAGAAAGATACTCTTTTGCCTCACTAATTATATGCGGAACCGTTGCCAGCACTGTAAGTGTTGTTTGCTTTATCTCGTCAACGAACATCTCTCCACGACAACTTTCCAAATATTTTAAAGGAGCAATTGTTTCGGATGCGCCAATCAGTGTGAAAAGCGGAAGAAGTTTATGAGCCATAGCAGCTATTCCGTCCGTATCTTCATTGTCTAAGGCTTGTTGTACTATATCAATATTTTTCTCAGTTTCTTCGATGAAAGTCTCAATAATGGAACACGCCGCCTCCGGGTCGTCCTCCGAATAAACTGTCAATGCGGAGAAATTCATCAATCCGCTCCCCATATCTTCTGTGATATGCGCCTCATCCGCAACCAATTGTCCTTCATTGATCGTCTGCAACAATTCCTTTACCGTAAATGGTTTATGCAGACATCCGGCAAATCCATGTTCGTACAACGCCGCCTTATCCATCTCACTACGAGCAGTAACAGCAATCACGGGGATCGTTTTTGCCTGTGGAATATTGGAAGCACGAAGTAGTTTCACCAAATCAAAACCATTGATGGCCGGCATTTGTATATCGGTCAGTAATACATCAAAAACAGAAGTGCGAAGTTGTTCTATAAGTTCCTCCAATTGCTCGCAACAAACAGCATCAATGCCGTGCTGTTTCAGCATAGCTGCCGTCAAGCTGAGTTGGATTTTATCGTCATCAATCAAAAGAACACGGATCACCTTCATCGGAAGAATGGTAGCTGGCTCTTGGATAGATTCCCCTTTATCACTTTCCGAGAGTTCACCCTCCGTTACCGATTTCCCCACCGGATAAAGAGGAAGAATCACCGTAAAGCAACTTCCTTCTCCCGGTGTGCTTTGCACATCAATTTCTCCTTCGAGTAAAGTTACCAGTTTCTTCACGATGGACAATCCGAGCCCGAACCCCTCTTCACCTTGTGCACCGGACAAACGAGTAAACTCCTGAAAGATGCGTTCCCGGTCTGACGGAGCCATCCCTTTTCCGGTATCTGCGATGGCTATTGTCAACTTTGAAGAGTCGTATGTAGCCGTCAATGTTATCTTACCTTTTTGAGTGAACTTAACGGCATTGGATAAAAGGTTGTTCACAATCTGACGGAGACGCAAAGGGTCACTAATAAATCTCCCATTCAAATCGGAAGCGACATTACTTTGTAAAGTCAATCCTTTGGCGGCAGTCAAAGGCTCAAAACTAATATAAATTTCATCAAATAGCTGCGAAGGATTAAAGGTGACGCGATTCACCTCCGCTTTATTAAGGTCGAGCCGATGAAAATCGAGCAGGTCACTGACTAACTTCAAGAGATGTTCCGAAGAACTCTTCATATTTTCAAGATAGAAACGCTGCCGTTCATCCCGAGTCAACCGGGATAGCAGTTCGGTATACCCCATAATAGAGCCTAACGGCGCTTTAAAGTCATGAGTAATGGCAAGCATTAACTTTTCACGGGCGACAAGCAAATCCTCCGCCCGCTTGTTGGCTTCCTCCAGTTGTCGACGATAGCGGTTGCTCCGAGATATATCGCGTATGATCAATATCAAGAAAAAGGCAGACAGAAACACCGCCCCAATAGCGATTCCCGAAATAGTACGTGCCGAACGCATCCTTACTGCTTGTTGCTGCTCCGCATCCTGGAGTGCACGCTGAGTCATTTCTTCCTTATAACCCTTTATCAAGCTATCCATTCTTGCAGTCAACTGTGTATTCATCCGCTGATACTTCGTACTGGTACGCCTGATGGTCTTTTTCCGTTGCAAACGTTTTTCCTCCGTAGCCATACGGATTTTTTGCTGCAAGGAATCCTTAGAAGTGGCAGGTTCCAGAATCGTATCCGTAGCTACCTCCAAAGAAGTGTTGACAAGTACGGCACTATCCTGTTTGGAAGGGACAAATACTTCCGCTAACCTCTTGAAGAAACCTTTCTTCTTCGGAGCAGTCAGCAGAGAATCGCGTTTGGTTATGACACGATGTTGTACCCGTTGGTAGGTAATGACGGAATCCTGTTCGGAAATAATTTCCTTAATCTCCGATGCAGAAAGAAGGCTATCGTTCGCTTCGCTCAGCACTCGTAACATTTGAATTGTATTCCGGTCTTTCTCATGGAGAAGGGTCAACAAGCTATCCGTACGCAAATTCTGCTGGTTGTCCGCAGCCGATAACGCTTCCATCTCACGATGCACAAACACCAACGAGAAAAGAAGAATAGCCAGTAGCAAAGTGTAACCAATGGTTATTTTGAGTTTTGTAGAACGGTAGGAAGCCATAGGAACAACGAATTACAAGTTATTGTCGGAGGGCAGGCTGTTTCGTCATGTAGTGGAAACGCCACCAAAGCATCAGCCCTGCACTTGTCAGTCCAAAAGGGAACGCCATCCATACGCCTACAACACCCCATCCCATCACGAAACCGCAAAAATAGCCTACGGGCAACGAGATAATGAAATAAGCGATAAAAGCGATGACCATCATCAGTTTTACGTCTGCAATTCCACGCAAAGCGTTGGCAAAAGTGATCTGCAAGCCGTCGCCAAACTGGTAGACAAGGAAAGGAAATATTAACGAAGTAACCATAGCGGCAACTTCAGAACTGTCGGTAAACCAACCTCCCAGATAATTCCGACAAAGAAAAACAATGAAAGACAACACGACACCCAATGCCATCATCAGATGGAAACCGGCATAGGCGGAACGACGCACATTCACCATATCATCCTGACCATTGAAGTTGCTGACCCGGACAGCAACGGCAGCTCCCATCCCGTAGTACATCATAAAAGTAAATTGTGAAATTGCCAACATGACTTGATGGGAAGCTAACGCAATCGTCCCCAACCAGCCAATCATGATGGCACTCAGACTGAAGGAAGCCGTCTCCATTCCCATCTGAAAGGCAACCGGCCATCCTAATCCGTTCAAACGGCTGAAAACAGCACGCGACCATCCCAAACGGAAAAAGCCGACCTTATAACGAATGAAGCGCGGACTACGCATAAAGATGATTACAAAGACAACGACCATCACTATACGTGAAAACAGAGTACTGATACCTGCTCCCAACAATCCCAATTCAGGAAAGCCGAGCTTTCCATAAATCAGAATATAGTTTCCGATGATGTTCAATACATTTCCGCCAAGCAAGATCCACATGGCTGTTTTAGTATCTGTAATTCCATCCGTAAATTGCTTGAAGCCATTGAAAAGCATAACAAACACCAAAGAAGCAAGTAAAACCAGATAATAAGGTTTAATCAGAGGAATCAATTCCTCCGGTTGACCGAGACGCTCTATATTCAGGAATAACAGCGTCATACATATAGTCAGCAGAAGCGCAACCATCAGATTGGCCAGCAAACTATTGCGCAATGCCTGTCCGGCAGGGGCAAATTGGTGAGTTCCATACAGCCCTCCCACGATAGGTGTCAACCCGTACGAGAATCCCGTACTGAAAATAATAGCCAGATTAAACACATTATTCACGAAAGAAGCCGCGCCCAACTCTATCGTGCTATGGTGACCGATCATCAACGTATCTGCGAATCCAAGTATGATCACTCCTATCTGTCCGATGACAATAGGAAGTCCAAGGTAGAATAATGCCTTGTAATGCTCTCTGTATGTTCTATAAATATTTCTCATTTACTTTTATAATAGAGTATAACCCCGTTCTCCCGCCGGAAAGCCGATTGGGCTACAGCCTGCAACTGTCCCGCAGTGACGGAACGATAACGTTCCACCTCCCGCTCCATGCTTTCCGCCCGTCCGAGCAGTTCGAACCAGGCAAGATTAGTCGCTACATTCAAATAATTAATATTACCGAATATCTGAGTAGACTCAAATTTGTTCTTTACTTTTTCCAACTCCTGCTCACTGACAAGTTCCTGTTGCAGGCGATCCAATTCTTCCCGAACGGCAGCTTCCGCCTGTTCCAGTGCCACGCCTGCCGACGGCTTTCCGGCAATATGGAACAAACCCGCATCTACACTGCCGGATATATAAGCGTCAATACTTGAGAATAACTGCCTTTCTTGTACGAGACGCTGGTTCAGGCGGCTGGAACGCCCGTTGCTTAATATATCCGAAAGGATATCAAAGGCATAGTAATCAGGGTGATGATGGTCACACATATGATATCCCATGAACAACGCATCAAGAGGAACATTCCGCTCTACCGTTAATCGTCGTTCTTCCGTCTGTTCCGGTTCCTGCGGCAAGTTCCGTTGAGGAACCTCCCGATGGGGAATAGGGCCGAACCATTTCTCTGTCAGTGTCACTGCCTCCTCGAAAGAGATGTTGCCGGTGACAGCCAGTATCGCATTATTCGGAGCATAAAATCGGAAAAAGAATGCTTTCACCTCCTCCAACGTTGCATTGGCGATATGCGACAGTTCCTTACCGATGGTAGGCCATTGGTAAGGGTGCGACCGGTAAGCCAATGGCCTCAGGAGATGCCCTACATCTCCATAAGGCTGATTCAGGCAACGCTGCTTAAACTCTTCCATTACCACTCCCCGTTGCACTTCCAGACTCCGTTCACTGAAATCGAGGCTCAGCATACGGTCTGACTCCAGCCAAAAGCCGGTTTCCACATTCTGGCGGGGAACAGTGAGGTAATAGTTGGTAATATCATTATTCGTCCAGGCATTATTCTCCCCACCCGCCAATTGGAGCGGCATATCATAATCGGGAATGTTGACCGAGCCGCCGAACATCAAATGTTCAAACAAATGCGCGAAACCGGTATGTTCGGGATGCTCATCACGAGCTCCCACCTTATATAATATATTAAGGGCTACCATCTGCGTACTTTCATCCTGCGAATGCACCAGACGCAATCCATTGTCAAGAATATGCCTGTTGATTTTCATATCATTTAGTCAAGTATGGTCGCTTTTATTATCTTCACATCTTCTTCAGGACGGTCGCTACGGTCGGTTTTTACCTGCTGGATTTTGTCTACTACATCCATCCCTTCCACTACTTCGCCGAATACGGTATACTCACCATCCAGATGCGGGGTACCGCCTACCGTAGTATATGCTTCAATCTGCTCCGGAGTGAAATGAAATTCCGGTTGCTTGGCAGCCATCTCCTGTGCTTCTGCAAACAGTTTTTCCTGCAAGTCATAAAGCCCGTCTTCATCGTTTGCTTTCCGCATCTTATAAATTTCTTTCATGTGCTTCTGCGCCAATGTATTGAAAATAACATTAATCTTATTCTCATTCATCTGGCTCTCCATACTTAACAACGTAGAATCATTGTAGACTTTTCCTGTCACGATATAGAACTGACAGCCGGAAGACTCTTTCTTCGGGTTCACATTATCTCCTTGACGGGCCGCCGAAAGAGCGCCTTTCTTATGGAAGAATTTCGGATATACAAATTCTGCCGGAATGGTGTAACCTACATCACCGGCACCCAACATCTTGCCCTTCGGAGCATTCTTCGAATCCGGGTCACCCGCCTGAATCATAAAATCTTTGATAACGCGATGAAACAGTGTACCTTCATACATTCCGTCTTTCACCAATTTAATAAAATTATCACGATGTTTGGGAGTCTCATTATACAACTTCACTTTGATGTCTCCCGCAGTTGTCTCAATCTTTACCAATGTTTCTTTATCCATGTCTTCTCCTTTTTTAGTTCCGGTCTTGCAGGCAATAAGTCCGCAAAACGATATGGTTAATAATATCAATACAATCTTTTTCATAATGCTTTTATTTAATTTAAGTTTGCAAATATACCACTTTCGCCTAAATCCTCTTACCTTTGTGACTTAAAAGAATCAAAACCTGACATGATGAGATCCATATTGATCGTTGAAGATGATATAACTTTTGGAATGATGCTCAAAACCTGGCTAGGCAAAAAAGGATTTGAAGTATCATCAGTAAGTACCATTGCACGTGCCCGGAAGCATATCGAAAGCCAAACTGTAGATTTGATATTATCAGATCTGCGGTTGCCCGATCATGAAGGCATCGATTTACTGAAATGGATGAATGAACAGGGAAAAGCCATTCCTCTGATCATTATGACCGGTTATGCGGATATCCAGTCCGCTGTACTGGCAATGAAACTCGGAGCACGAGATTATATTGCCAAACCCGTGAATCCGGGAGAATTACTGAAGAAGATATCTGAAGCTTTACAAGATTCTCCATCACAAGTTTCCTCATCGCAAGCTACTTCAAAAGTTACAAACGAAGGGCAGCACTCTTATCTGGAAGGAGAGAGTGACGCCGCCAAACAACTTTATAATTATGTAGGTCTGGTAGCTCCGACCAATATGTCCGTTCTTATCAATGGTTCGAGCGGAACAGGAAAGGAATATGTAGCACACCGCATCCACCAACTCAGCAAGCGGAACAATAAACCGTTTATTGCCGTAGATTGCGGTTCCATCCCCAAAGAATTGGCAGCTTCCGAATTTTTCGGTCATGTGAAAGGCTCCTTTACAGGAGCGTTGACGGACAAGACAGGCGCTTTCGTCGCAGCCAACGGCGGTACTATCTTTTTAGATGAAATCGGAAATCTCAGTTATGAAGTACAGATACAATTGCTCCGTGCTTTGCAAGAAAGAAAGATACGTCCGGTCGGCTCTACACAGGAAATTTCGGTAGATATTCGTTTGATATCCGCAACGAACGAGAATCTGGAGCAAGCCATCGAAAAGGGGACATTCCGTGAGGACCTCTATCATCGTATCAACGAATTTACCCTACGAATGCCTGACTTGAAAGAGCGGAAAGAGGATATTTTGCTTTTTGCCAACTTCTTCCTCGATCAGGCAAACAAAGAGCTGGATAAACATCTGATCGGTTTTGATACAAAAGCATCACAAGCTTTAATGAATTATCATTGGCCGGGAAATTTGCGCCAAATGAAGAACATAGTCAAAAGAGCGACTTTATTGGCACAAAGCAGTTTCATCACTTTATTGGAATTGGGAACCGAGCTCTTAGAAACTCCTGCATCCAGCAATACAAGCATAGCATTACGCAATGAAGAGACTGAAAAAGAGCATATTTTGGAGGCACTACGCCAAACAGGAAACAATAAGAGCAAAGCAGCGCAATTACTGAATATTGATCGGAAGACTTTATATAATAAATTGAAATTATATAATATTGATTTGTAACAAGTTACGTTCTTGCATTTTCTCAAGTATTCTCATCACGGTGAGAAATGATTCCTTTTTGTAGTGCTCGAACTTATCTTTA
>OGUF01000706.1_pt1 | contig 15953 bp, 14 predicted proteins | sample 1573681 | NCBI WGS metagenome assembly OGUF01 (sample SAMEA2582049, study PRJEB24529) | metagenome | biome: Human gut stool | place: China | collected 2011
GCTTACAATGAGATTGGTTCAACATTAGATACACTTCTTTGTGATGAAATACTTAAAAATGTACTCCTGTTGAACTTTTTTTGCAAGTAAAAATTTTAACTAGCACAATACGTATGATATAATATAGAATTAGTTAAGAATGGATTTATAAATTAATAATAAAATTTGTGGAGGATTTTATGGGAAGATTTTATAAAAAAGCGATAGTTACAGCTTTATTAGTATCAGCATTATCAACTACAGCTTTTGCAGCGCCAGAAGATGTATATACAAATATTGCTGATAGTGCAGTGATTATGGATGCAACAGATACATCAGTGTTTAAACCAGCAGCTATCAAATCGTTGACAGATTATGATGAACATTATCGTTTATATAAATATGACACGATATCAATTAGAATTATAGGCTATAAAGATGCTCAGGGATTGGATAGCATTATGATCGGTACAGATGGCTATGTAAATCTACCTTATGCTGGTAGCGTAAAATTAGCAGGTCTAACTATTGAAGAAGCAAAACAAGTATTGACTGCAAAATTTGGCAGATATATTAAAATACCTGATATGTCAATAATCGTCACTAATTATGGACCTAGAAAAGTACAGGTATTGGGAGAAGTGAATGCTCCAGGAACAGTGGAATTAGCTTCTGATGATATGAATGTATTATCTGCTATTTCTAAAGCTGGATGGGTGACTACATATGGTCGTATCAAAAAAGTACAGGTCATTCGCATAAATGATGGTGTTATGTATGTAAAAGAAGCCAATATTAAAGATTATATAGAAAAACATGATATCAGTCAGAATTTTGCCTTAGAAGATGGAGATATCTTATATATTCCTAAATCTAATAAAATCGACTTCCATAAAGACGTATTACCACTTATCAATGTATATAGTACGTATAGAGCTTTGACTGATTAATTAGGAGTGAAATAATGGATATAAATAATGCAAATGATAATGATACAATTGATTTAAAAAAATTGTTTTCTTTAATGATCGAAAAGAAAAAGATTGTTATAGCGATAATAGTAGTTTGTACTCTTATTGCTACTATAGTGGCTTTTGTCTTGCCAAAATCTTATCAATCTACCACACTTGTACGTGTAAAAGCTGGTGGAAGTTCTATGTATGGTTATGCAGCAATGGCAGCTGGTTTAGGTATAGATGTAGGGGGTTCATCATCTGCTAGTCCTGAAAATTATATAGAGCTTATGAAATCTAGGGAAGTTTTAGAGCCTATTATAGAACAAGTAGATATGCCGGAAGAAGATAAAGAAAAGCTTACTACAGAAAATTTTATTAAAAAATATCTAGAAATCACAAATACAAAGAAAACAGATTTAATCAATATTAAAGCTTATGGTAAGACTCCAGAAGAAGCACAGATGATCTCTCAATCTGTAGCCGATAATTTCTTAGCATTGATGACAAAATTAAACAAAGAAGATAATTCTTCTGTGTTAAAATTTCTTGATGAACGTATAAAAATCGCTAAAGAAGAGATGGAAACAGCAGAAAATAAATTACAGGCATATCAGCAAGAGCATAAAATTTATGCACCTGATGAACAGGCAAAAGCTATTATTGCTAATTTAAATAATTATGATACAACCATTGCTCAGCTTCAAGCGCAAAGTGAAGGTGATAGCGCTAAGCTTGCTGGTGTGACTAGTCAATTGGAACAGCAAAATGCATCTTTATTAGAATATAATGTATCTGATAATACAAATATCGGCAATATCCGTGAGTCTATAGTCAATAAACGTGTAGAACTTGTAGGACTTCAGCAACAATTTACTGATGAACATCCAGATGTGATTAAAGCGAAAGAAGAATTAAATAGCCTAGAAAAATCATTATCTGATGAGATCGCAAAGGCTGTAAATTCTCAATCAGTGACTTTAAGTCCAGTGCAATCTAATCTTTTAAAAGATAAAATCAGTACAGAAGTGCAGATATCTGTAAATAATGCTTCTCTAGAAGCTTTGAAAGCAAAACAAGCAGAAGCTCAAGAGAATATAGCTACATTATCTGCTGATAGCGTGGAATATATGCGTTTAGAACGCAATGCTAAAATTACAGGTCAAGTATATACTTCTCTTGTACAAAATTATGAACAGACTAGAATTCAAGAAGCAAAAGACTCTATGGATATCCAGATCATAGATGCAGCAGATTTACCAAAAGAAGATATGCCAGCTAAGCCAAATAAAAAATTAGTTGTAGCTATCGGTTTTGTCTTAGGTATAATGATTAGCTTTGGTTATACTTTATATAATTATAGTAGAAGATATGGTTTGTAATAGGAAATAGATGTAAAAGGAGAAGTATAGATTTAAAGATAAATATAGCTTCTCCTTTTATACTATAAATAAAAATAAATGCAATGTAGGTGAATTTATTGGTACAAAATTATAAAACTAATCTAAAACAAAATATCCGCATAATTTGGTCCGGTATATCACTGATGGCAGATTATCTGGCGATATTATTAGCAGAGATGATAGCGATGTATTTTAGTGAAGAAAATCTTCGTTATATAGATTTATTTATCGTTATACCGTTTATTTATATAGCTTTTATCGCTGCTGCTAGGACTTATCGTCGTACTATTCCTTTTTGGCAGAGGGTGGAGTCGCTTTTTTATAGTAGTATTTATAGTATTATTGCTATTTTATTGTTCTTTTTTGTAAGCGCTAATTCTACTGAACATAGTATAGCTTTTTTAGCATTACTTTGGTTAGCTAGTTTTATATGTCTGATAATTGTGCGTTATTTATTGAAACGTATATTAGATGAAAGAAAAATATTTAAGATACCTTTATTAATTATTGGGGCTCAAGAAGAAGCTTTAGCTTTTACGAGAAGCATAAATAATGATATAGGAATGAGTTCTTATAAAATAGTAGGTTTAATCAGTGATAAAACTCCTATAAAAGGATTAGAAAAATATCCGTTATTAGGTGATTTTAAGGATATAGAAGAAATAATCAAAACTACAGGGATAAATAATGTATTGATAGCTATTCCTTATTTGGAACAAACAAAAATACAAAATATTATTCATCGTGTACAGCCATTAGTGAAAAATATTTGTATAATACCTAATCTTACAGCTATTCCTATGGGGGGAATAGATGTAGAAACATTTTTTACGGAAAAAATTATGCTTATTCGTGTGCGTAATAATTTAGAACGTAGATTAAATCGCATTATTAAATATTTATTTGATATGGTATTGACTATAGTGGGAACAATTTGTATTTCTCCTATTTTAGTCATTATAGCTATATGGATATATAAAGATTCTCCAGGACCTGTGATATTTAAACATATGCGAGTAGGTAAAGATGGCAAAGAATTTCCTTGTTATAAATTTCGTTCTATGTGTGTAGATGCTAAAGAAAAATTGGAAGAATTATTAAAAAATGATCCCGAGGCAAGAGCAGAATGGGAACGAGATTTTAAATTAAAACATGATCCGAGAATTACTAAATCTGGAGCTTTTTTACGTAAGACTAGCCTTGATGAATTGCCACAGATTTTTAATGTCTTAAAAGGTGAGATGAGTCTTGTAGGTCCAAGACCTATAATTAAAGCAGAGATGCAGCGTTATGGCAATTATATCAATGATTATTTGATGGTGCGACCAGGGATTGCAGGAATGTGGCAGTGCAGTGGTCGTAATGATGTAGATTATACAGAACGTGTACATATGGACAGTTGGTATGTGCGCAATTGGTCTGTATGGCTAGATATAATGATTTTATGGAGAACTTTTAAAGCAGTATTTGCGAAAAAAGGAGCTTATTGATCAATGAAAGTTATTATTTTAGCAGGTGGTGGAGGTACTAGATTGTTTCCCCTATCTAGAGATTGTTATCCTAAACAATTTCTCCATGTAATCGGAAATAAATCTTTACTTGCACAAACGATAGAGAGATTTTTAGGCTTAGTAGAAGCAAAAGATATTATTATTGTAACTAATGAACGCTATATTTTTCATGTACAAGCAGAATTAAAAACTATAAATGCACAAGAAGCACATATTATTACTGAGCCTATGGGAAAAAATACAGCTCCTGCTATTGCTTTAGCACAGAGTTATTGTCAAGATGTATTGCAATGTGATGATGATGAGATATTATTTGTTAGTCCATCAGATCATTTAATAAAACCGATAGATGCTTTTAAAGATTTAATAAAAAATGCTCAAGATGTAGCAAAAGATAATATAATTACTTTAGGAATTAAACCTACAAAACCAGAAATTGGTTATGGTTATATTGAATCAGAGAAAAATAATAATTTAGCTAAAAGAGTTATTTCTTTTAAAGAAAAACCAGATTTAGCTACAGCAAAAGAATATATAGCTTCGGGTAATTATTATTGGAATGGTGGTATGTTTGTGTTTAGCATAGCTACTATGCAGGCTGAACTAACTAAATATATGCCAGTAATAGTAGATATTACTCAGAATGGTTATCAGTATACAGTAGATAATTTTGAAAACATGCCTGATATATCTATTGACTATGCAGTAGCAGAAAAATCACAAAAAATGATGATGATACCGATGGAAAATATTTATTGGAATGATATTGGCAGTTTTGATGCTATTGCAGAAGTACTTTCTGATAAGGATAAAAATGTATTTAAAGGTGATATTTTAGCGGAAAACTGTACAGATACGATGATTATTGGTGATAATCGTCTAATAGCTGGTATTGATTTAGAAAATTTAATGATTATAGACACACCAGATGCATTGCTTGTAGCAAAAAAAGGTGAGAGTCAAAAAGTAAAAAATATAGTGAATAAGCTTAAGCAGAATAAACGTAAGGAAGCAAAAGAAAATGTCACTATGTATCGCTCATGGGGAAAATATACTTTACTTACTGAGAGTAAAGGTTATAGAGTGCGTAAAATAGAGATGGATCCAGGGGCTTCGCTGACTATGCAGATGCATTATCATCGTAGTGAGCATTGGACAGTTATTTCTGGTACAGGTAAAACTATTATTAATGATAGAGAAAGTATTTTTACGGAAAATCAAAGTACGTATATTCCTATGGGAATAAAACATAAATTGTCTAATCCAGGGAAAATACCTTTAATTATTATAGAGGTACAATCGGGTAAATATATTAATGAAGATGATATTGTAGTTTTTAAATAAAGGTAGAGATTAATGAATATAAAAATTTTAGTAGCAACGCATAAAAATTATTGGATGCCTAAAGATGATGTTTATTTACCAATTCATGTAGGGAAAGAAGGTAAACAAGATTTAGGATATGTTGGTGATAATACAGGTGATAATATTAGTATAAAAAATCCTAATTATTGTGAACTTACAGCTATTTATTGGGCATGGAAAAATTTAGGTGCAGATTATATAGGATTAGTACATTATAGACGTTATTTTACAAAACATAATTTTAGAAATTGTGAGAAGAAAAAGCAAGATATATTATTAAAAAATGATTTTGAAAATATTTTAAAAGATATAGATATTATAGTTCCAGATAAACGAAAATATTATATTGAAACAATAAGAAGTCATTATAATCATTCATATTATGAAAAAGATTTGAATGAAACAGAGAATATAATAAAAGAAATATATCCTGAATATTTAACAGCTTTTGATAATGTAATGAATCGTACATGGGCACATATGTTTAATATGTTTGTAATGCGAAAAAATTATTTTGATGAATATTGTGAATGGTTATTTACTATTTTGTTTGAATTAGAAAAACGAATAGATATTAGTAATTATACAGTTATGGAAGCTAGAGTATTTGGTTTTATTAGTGAGTTGTTGTTAGATGTTTGGTTAGAAACAAAACAAATAAAATATAAAGAGATAAATGTTTCTTTTATGGAAAAACAAAATTGGTTAAAAAAAGGATCTTTATTTTTAAAGAGAAAATTTTTAAAAATAAATAAATAGAATAGGAGTAAAAATAAATAATGGAAATTAATTTTATTGTTCCATCAATAAAAACAGGTGGAGGATATAGAGTTATACAAGAAATTGCAAATATATTATCTTTAGAACATGATGTAACTATTCATAGCGCTAATGATGGAACAGATAATACTTTTTATAAAGCAAAAACTTTAAAGTTTAAAAAATATGGACCATTAATTAAACATAAATATTTTAGAATGATTTTAATGTTGTATATGCTATTTTTAAATCGTAATAAAAAAAATGTTATAGTAAGTGGGTCTGTATTATTACCATTTTTATTTATATTTAAAAATGCTTTTTATTATGTTCAAGCAGATGATTATCATTTATTTGATGATAGAAGATTAATAAAAAATAGATTTTTATTATGGCTATATCATTTAACAGTAAAAAGAGGGTTTAAATATAAAAATCTAAAATATTTGTTTTGTTCTAAATGGGTATATGAAAAATATATAGATATTGCTAAAAGAAATGATGTACCTTGTAGATTAGTTTATCCAGCGATTAGCCATAATCTATTTTTTAAAAAGAATATTGAAGATTTTAGTAAAGAAGAAATTATTATTGGTGTTGTTGGACGTAGACAGCCAATGAAAGGATTAAAAGAATTTCTATTAGCAGTAAAAAATTTAAAAAAAAGTAATAAATTTAGTTTTAAAGTAATTATAGCTGCACCAGAGTCGTTAGATAATGTAAATCTTGAAGATATTGTAATAGTATATCCTAAAACAGATACAGAATTAGCAGATTTTTATCGTTCTTGTGATATTTTTGCATCAACTTCATGGTGGGAAGGTTTTGGCTTGCCTGCATTGGAAGCAATGGCTTGTGGTTGTGCTGTAATAACATCTAATAATGGTGGATGTGTAGCATATGCCAAGAATGGTATTAATTGTTTAGTATATGAAGCTAAAAATAGTAAATCTTTAGAAGATAAAATAAGTTATTTGTTAGAAAATAAATCAGTAAGAGAAAGTATAGCTAATGAAGGAATAAAAACATCAAAAGCTTTCTCATGGAATTCATCTGCTTATAATTTATACAAGATTTTAAAAGAATCAAACAAATAGGTGATGTAATGTTTTTTTGGTATACATTTATAATTTTTATATTAGCTATTAATTTATTGTGCGATATTATAAAAAACAAAACTATTTGTAATGTTTTTTTATTTATAATGTTTTTTTTCATGTTATTCATACAAGCATTTAGAGAAAATGTAGGATACGATTTTGAGCAATATCGTAATTTGTATTATATAGCACCAAGTATAGAATCTTGGATAGAAAATAGTAGTAATTTATTGAGTTCTTCTTGGATAGTTGAACCAACAATTACAATATTTTCAGAACTATTTAGATCGATGGGATTTAATTATCATGCTTTATTTATTTTATATTCTGTATTAACTATGATATTTATAATTAAAGGATTATATTTTTACGGAAATAAAAATATAATATTTGTATTGATAGGATTAAGTATATTTGCTTTAAATAGGGATTTGTATTTTTTAACATTTTCTATAATTCGTCAAGCGGTTGCAGGGGCAATCTGTTTTTGGGCTAGCAAATATATTAATACTGATACAAAAAAATTTATTTTATCAGTATTAATAGCATCAATGTTTCATTATTCTGCAATAATAATGCTAAGCTATATTTTTTTTAAATATTTAAGAATAAAAACGAGAACAATGATAATAATTATAGTTATTGTATTTTTTATGACTTTAACAGGAGTTGTAAGAAATATTATGATAATATTATTACAATCAACGGGTTTTTATGTTGGATATTTAGATTTTAATACGGTAGCAGTAGGTGGAATTTATTTAGAAATATTATTATTTTTTATAGTAATATATTGGCGCAAAAATACTATAGAAGATAATTTTTTATTTAATATAGCGTTTTTTAATTCTGTTTTTTATATATGTAGTATATCTTTAAATACAATGTTTACACGAATAGCTTTATATACTTCTATTTTTTATATTGTGCTATTTCCAAAGGTATTACTTCGATTTAAATATGGATTATTAGTGAAATATATAATTTATATTATATTTGCTATATTTTTAATAACAAATCTTAGTGGATACAATGAACAAAGTAAAACTGATTTTAGAGCTAATATAGAGTATGATTATACATTAGATATATTTGAATAATTATAGATACAAGGTGAGATTTATTATGAAAAAGTTATTATTTATATTGCCACAAATACCAGTGCCACCGTCAGATGGTGGTAAACAAGCTATATATTATCGAATAAAAGCAGTTAGTAAAGAAATAAACACATCAGTAATAATGATTGATATAAATGATACAATGATGAGAGAAAAAGATATTAAAAAATATATGCCTTTTGTTAAAGATATTAAGGTATTGCCTCGTCCGAGTAAAAGTATATATAAAAGTAATAAATTTAATAAATTTTTAGAAGTTATAAAATGGATAATATCAGGAAAACCAAGACCAGCACAAATATATATATCAAAAAAATATAGAAAATATATAACAGAATATATTATTAAAAATAAAATAGATGTAGTTAATTTAGAATTTCCATTTATGAAAGAGCTTGTTGATATTGATTTTATTAAAAAAAAAGGCAGTCAAGTAAAATGTGTTTTTCATAATATAGAACATATGTTTTATAAAGATATAATGAAAATGAAAAAAATACCAGATATTATATTAAATATGGAAATTAATAGATTAAAATCTTATGAGATAAATGTAATTAAACAATGTAATGATACGGCATGTATATCATTTTATGATGCAGAATATTATTTTAATGAGATAGGATATAATGTAAAATATTTACCAATATTATTGAACAAGCCATTAAAACAATGGAGTTATAATAAAGAATCAAATTATATATTATTTCCAGGTTCACTTTCATTTGAACCTAATTATAATGGGATTAAATGGTTTTGTGAAAATGTATGGAATAATTTTAAGAAAAAACATCCAGATGTACATTTAAAAGTAACGGGAAAAATAAAAAAAGAGATTCAAAATGAATTTAGTAGATATAAGGATATTGTATTTACAGGATTTATTACAAATGAGGAATTGGAAAATCTATATATTAATTCTTTATTTGTGATAATTCCGATATTTAAAGGAGCTGGAATAAAAATTAAAGTAATAGATGCTTTATCATATAATGTTCCAATGATAATAAGTAAATTAGGTGCACAAGGAATTTTTAAAGATGATATATTGATTCCTATAACAGATAATCCTAGAGTATTCGAAAAATATATGGATAAATTAATTAGTGATAGAAATTTTTGTGAAAAAATGGGAGAAATTGAAAAGGAGCTCTTTGATTCTGTATATGATGTATCAAATATAAAACGTTGGTTAGATTTTTATAGAATAGGATAAATATAATAATGAAAAGAATATTAATTAAATTAATAAGAAATTTTTATATAAAGTGTTTTATTAAGAGTATAATAGCATTTATTTGTGAATATCTTCCTAATCATATAATAAATAATATACCAAATGCTAAATTAAGATTATTATATTATAAGTATATTTTAAAACATAAAATAGATAATAGTGCATATATATATATGAATGTATATATATATGCATCAATGTATAAAAATTTTATGTATATAGGGAAAAATACTATTATTAATAGATTATGTGTATTAGATGCAAGAGAAAAATTGTATATTGGAAATAATGTAAATATATCATCTGAAGTTGCTATATATACAGGAGGACATAAAATAGATTCTCCTAGTTTTGAATATTATGGAAAACCTGTAGAAATTGAAGATTATGTTTGGATTGGAACAAGAGCAATGATAATGCCTGGAGTTAGAATTGGAAAGGGAGCAATGATAATGCCAGGTAGTATAGTAACTAAAAATGTAGGAGATTTTGAGATTATTGCAGGTATACCAGGAAAAAGAATAGGTTATCGTAATAAAAATTTAAATTATAATTTAACATGGAGAGGTATATTTTTATAAAATTTTTATAAATATTATAGAAAAATTTAGTTTTAATAAAAGGAGTAGATAATAATTGAAAAATAAGATTTTGACTATATCAATAGCAGGATATAATGTTGAAAAATATATATATAAAACTTTAGAATCTTTATGTGATATCGAAGTATTAGATAAACTTGAAGTTATTGTTACAGATGATGGAGGAACAGATTCTACAGAGAGTATAGTAAAGGATTTTGTTAATAAACATCCGAGAACATTTAGGTTTATTCATAAGGAAAATGGTGGGTGGGGTTCAACAGTAAATACAGGTTTAATGAATGCTCATGGAAAATATTTTAAGCTGTTAGATGGAGATGATCAATTTGAGACTATTAATTTAAAAAAATATATAGAATATTTGGAGAGAAGTAATGCGGATATATCATATGCTCCGTATTATCAATTTAATTCAATATCAGGAGATATTATAAAAAAATTTACAATTGACGGTTTTTTAGATGATAAAAGAGATTATAAAATATCGGATTGTGCATATAATAAATTAGATTTTCATATGCATAATTTAGCTTTTAATACAATTTTTTTAAAACATCAACATATTTCAATAACGGAACATTGTTTCTATACAGATGTAGAATATGTGCTTAAAGGAATTAAAAATGCAGAAACTATATCTTTTTTTAAAGGAGATATTTATCGTTATAGAGTAGGTTATAATGAGCAAAGCTGTAGTAAAATAGGTTTAAAAAAACATTGGAAAGATCATTTAAAAATGATTATGACAGTGTTAAAAGAATTTGATACTGTAAATAATAAATGTAATAGGGAGATATATATAAAAATTTTGCAGGATATTATTAAAACACAATATAATATTTTCTTGATGTTATCAGAAGACGGAAATTTTAGAAATGATATATTAGATTTTGATAAAATTATATATAGTAAGTATTCAAATTTGAGTATTAAATTAACTAAAAGAGCAAGATTGGCAAAATTGTTGAGATTTTATTTTATGAAGTACATATCATATGGTATGTAATATTTTTGAAAAACAGAAGGATTATAGATACAATGAATTTAAAATATAATTATTTAATAGTAGGTAGTGGATTATTTGGTAGTATTTTTGCTTATGAAGCTACTAAAAAAGGAAAAAGATGTTTAGTTATAGATAAAAGAGATCATATTGGTGGTAATGTTTACTGTGAAAATAAGGATGGTATTAATATCCATAAGTATGGTGCACATATTTTTCATACAAACAATAAAGATGTGTGGGATTATGTAAATCAATTTGTTGAATTTAATAATTATATTAATAGTCCAGTAGCTAATTATCATGGTGAGATTTATAATTTGCCATTTAATATGAATACTTTTAGTAAAATGTGGAATATATCTACACCGCAAGAAGCAAAAGCTATAATTGATAAACAAAAACAAGTTATAAAAGATAAGCCTGAAAATTTAGAAGAACAAGCTATAAGTTTAGTAGGAACAGATATTTACACTAAACTTATAAAAGGATATACAGAAAAACAATGGGGAAGAGATTGCAAAGATTTACCAGCATTTATTATAAAGAGATTGCCTGTTCGTTATACTTATGATAACAATTATTTTAATGCTCGTTATCAAGGTATTCCTATTGGTGGATATAATCAAATTATTGAAAAATTATTAGCTAATTGCGATGTAGAACTTAATGTAGATTTTGTAAAGCAAAGAGAAAAATATCAAAATATAGCAGATAAGATTGTATTTACAGGTGCTATAGATAGTTATTTTGATTATAAATTTGGTCAGCTTGAATATAGAGGTTTGCGTTTTGAAACTGAAAAATTAGAACAAGATAATTATCAAGGTGTAGCGGTTATGAATTTTACAGCTAGAGAAATACCTTATACGCGTGCTATAGAACATAAACATTTTGAATTTGGTACACAGCCAATAACATATGTTACAAAAGAATATCCAGCAGATTGGCATCTTGGAGAAGAAGCTTATTATCCAGTAAATAATGATAAAAATCAAAAATTATATCAAAAATATCTTGAGTTAGCTAAACAAGAAAATAATGTTATTTTTGGTGGCCGTTTAGGTGAATATAGATATTATGATATGGATAGAACAGTGGAAAGTGTATTAAATTTAGTAAAAAGTATATTATGAAATAATATTGAAATATGCATATAAAATAAAAAGGAAATAAATGTGACATGAAAAAAATAAGTATAATTATTCCTATATATAATGCAGAAAAATATCTGGTAAAATGTTTAGATTCTGTGGTAAAACAAACATATAAAAATTTAGAGATTATTTTAGTTGATGATGGTAGTAAAGATAATAGTAAATTAATTTGTAAAAGATATGTTTTAAAAGATGATAGGATAAAACTTATATGCAATACTAATCATGGAGTAGGATATAGTAGAAATTGTGGTATAAAAAAAGCTAATGGTGATGGAATTATATTTATTGATGCTGATGATCATGTGAAATTAAATTATATAGAAAAAATGGTAGAATTTTTTGATAATAATGATTTAGTTATATGTAATGTATATGATTTTTATGAGAAATATGATAAATATATTTTTAATGAAGTTAATTTAAAGGATTTAACAGGTGATTGGAAGAACGATATTTTTTTATTAGGAAATAAAATATTTTATCCACATTTAAAATTATATAAGACAGAAATTATAAAATACAATAATATTTATTTTCCAGAAGATATGGTTACCGCAGAAGATCAAATATTTAATTATAAATATTTAAAATATGTAAAAAAATATAAATATATAAATGATGCATTGTATATTTATTCACACAGAGAGAATATGTCTTTATCTAAATTAAAAACGAAGGTATCTTTTGATTCTGAGATTAAAGCTCTTATGTTTAAAAAATGTTATTTTAAAGAAATGCGTGTATTAAATGGAAATAAAATGATAATGGAGCAGGTGTTTTTTTTAGTAACGAAATATATAAATTTTGACGATGAAAAAAATAACTTTGATAAGTATAAGAAAAGAATAAGTTATTTAAAAAATTTTATACCAGATAAACAAGATTCTTTTATAAATAAAGAAAAATTTTTATGTATTTTAATGAAAAATAATTTATTCAGAAGCATATATTTTTTTAGTATATTAACTATGTATAAAATAAGAGTTAAAAATTTTATAAAAAATATTATTTATAATTACATGCCTTTGTTAAGTAAATGGGGACATAAATAATGAATGAAAGAAAAATAGGTATATTAATTAGTTATATAAATATATTATTTCAAACATTAATTAATTTTATATATGTACCGATTTTATTATATTATATTGGTAAAAGTGAATATGGCTTATATCAATTAATTGGTTCATTTATTGCTTATTTTAGTATTATGGATTTTGGTTTGACTGCTGCAGTTGTTCGTTTTTATACTAAATATAAAACACTAAATGATAAAATTAGTATGGAAAATGTATTAGCTATCTCTACAAGGTGTTATGCTGTAATAACATTAATATTATTTATCATAGGATATATATGTTATTTATTTATAGATGATATATTTTATAATAGTATGACATCATCAGAAATTTCTTCAGCAAAAAATATTTTTATATTATTACTTTTAAATATAGTAGTTACAATTTCTACAATGATATTTAGAGCAATTATTAATGCGTATGAAAAATTTTTGTTTCTTAAAGGAATAGAAACTATTCAATTAGTGTTGCAACCAATATTGGTTATTGTAATATTACAAGAACATCCGTATGCGTTTTCAGTGGCTTTGGTGCAAACAGTATTGAATATATTTTTAAGTATATCTAGATGTTTTTATTGTTTTAGAAAATTAAATGTACGTATAAAATATCATTATTGGGATAAAAAGTTATTTAAAGAATTTAGAAAATTAGCTTTGAGTATCTTTGCAGTTACTTTGATAGACCAAGTATTTTTTAAAACAAATCAAATAATTTTAGGTATAATTAGTGGAACTAGTGCAGTAGCAGTATATGCAATAGCATCACTTATTTATATGAATTATATGGCGTTATCATTAGCAATTTCTGGTGTTTATTTACCACATGTTACAGAGATGATAGCTAAAAGAGAGTCTATGAAAATAATATCTGATTTATTTATGAATATTGGTAGATGGCAATATTTTTTATTAGCAGCTATTAGTAGTGGTTTTTTTATTTTTGGTAAAACTTTTATAGTTTTTTGGGCAGGAAAAGGTTTTGAAGATGCTTATTGGATTACTTTGTTGATAATAATACCATTTACAATAGATTTAATACAGAATATAGGATTGTCAATATTACAGGCAGAAAATAAGTATGATTTTAGAGCAAAAGTTTATTTTTGTATGGGCGTTTTTAATTTATGTTTAGCTATTCCATTAGCAAAGATGTATGGTGGTATAGGTTGTGCTTTTGCGACAGGTTTGTCTATGTTTATTGGTAATGGTTTAATAATGAATTGGTATTATTTAAAAATTACTAAATTAGAAATAGGTAGATTTTGGAAGAACATTGGAAGAATAACTATTGGTGTAGTTATTATCACTATAATAGGTTATATCTTTAATGGAATAATAGAAGATAATAATATAGTAGTATTTGTTATGAAGTTATTGGTGTACACTTTATTATATATAAGTATAATGTATAAATTCTTTATGAATATTGAAGAAAAATCTAAGATAAAAAATTTAGTTTTAAAATTTAAAAGATAAAAATTAATATATGTAGATATAATATAAACCCCAAAGAAAATATTTTCTTTGGGGCTTTTTGTCATTCATAATAAATATTGCAATCAAGGCACATATTATCTATTTGCTTATAGTTTGTATATTGCCATATCTTGCAAATACGATTGGGATATTCAAGTTTAAAGCTGTTTTCATGGTAATATTGTGCTGTCCAGATTGGTACATAATCTGCTAGTAAGTTTAAATCTATGATATTAATTAGCCAGTTGTAGGAACTATATAAACCTACATAATTATAATTTAGCGCATTTAGTCGATTTATAAAGTTGCCAATCATATAAGCTACATTAATATTATATTTAAGCATAGATTTATCTTCGGCATCATACCAAATGCCAAGTGGTGGATTTTGTCCGTTGAGATATGTTTTGATCTGTTTATCTACCCAATTAGCTTCTGTTATAGCTTTATCAATTATTGCAGCATGAGCATAATAATATATTCCATAAGGTAGATTGTAAGCTACGGCGTTATTTACATGAGTTATGAACAATATTATCTAAATGATGATATTCACCTATTTTAATGATAACGCCTTTAAGATTGGCTCCTTTTAGTGCTTGCCAGTTTAAATTTTTTTGCCAAGCGGAAATATCTACTACTTTAAAATAAGTATGAAAATAGACATTTTTGGTGTAGAGGATATTATGTAGATACAGTAGGAAAGTATGAAATGTGATAAAGGAATATAAAAAAACAATCAGAAGAAGATATAATGATAGATCAAATAAGTTTAACAGAAGATATAGACCTGTTTACAGGTAGCAAGAGACAATAAGGCAAAAATAAAAGCCCCAAAGAGGGGCTTTGCCAGAGAAAAAATGTGGTTGACAGATTATACAACGCATCTTTTAAGATGTAACCACAAGAGAAAAACTCTTTTTGCAATTTGTGACTATTTTTATATGTTATAATATAGATAATCAATGATGGAGGGATATATCATGGAGAATTTTAATAGATTAAATGATTTATACTTCAAAAAGCTTTTAGGAGATAAAAAAAGAAAGAATTTAACACTTAGCTTTTTAAATGGGATTTTAAATAAAGATGATGAAAATTATTTTACAGATATAACTTTTTTAGATAAAGATAATGAACCATTAACCTTAGATGGTAAATTGTCTAAATTAGATATTAGAGCAGATTTAAATGATGGTACAC
>OGUF01000716.1_pt1 | contig 15571 bp, 9 predicted proteins | sample 1573681 | NCBI WGS metagenome assembly OGUF01 (sample SAMEA2582049, study PRJEB24529) | metagenome | biome: Human gut stool | place: China | collected 2011
GATGGCGTTCAGGGCATCCTGGGGCAGGGCGCGGGGGTCGGTGCCCCGGTAGATGGGGGCCAAATCGTTGGCGTCAAAGTCCCCGCCGGGAGCAAAGGTGCGGTCCAGGTCCAGAGGGGCCAGGATATGTTCGTCCACATAGTCCATGAAGTCCATGTCAGTGATGGCCTCCACCACCAGCTCCGCCAGGGAGAAGCCGTCGTTGCAGTAGACGCTGAAGGCGCCGGGGTCCGCCGCCAGCCGCTGGGTGGAGAGCTTCTCCAGCAGGGTGTCATGGGCGCGTGTGCTGGCCTCGCCGAACAGCATGGCGTCAGAGAGGCCGGTGCCCAGGATGCCGGAGGAGTGGTTCAGCAGCATCCGAACGGTGATGTCCTTGTAACGCTCGTCCGCCATTTTGAAGTCCGGCAGATACTGGGTCACCGGGGCGTCCAGAGACACCTTGCCGTCCTCCGCCAGCTGCATCACCGCCACGGTGGTGTAGATCTTGCTGACGGATCCGATGCCGTACAGCTCGTCCCCGGTCATCAGGCGATTTTCGGACCGGGAGAAGGTGCCGGTCTGGCCGGTGAGAACGATCTCCCCATCCTGCCACAGCGCGTATTGCAGGCTTTGCGCGCCGCCGTACTGGGCGGCGTAAGAGGCAGCGGTGTCCGCCAGGGTTTGCAGGTCCTCCGCGGCGGTCTCGGTTTCCGCCGCCGCGGCGGGGACCGCCAGGCTCACGGCCAGGAGGAGGGCCAGAACCAGGGCTCTCCAGCGAGTGTGAAGTACGTTCATAACAGTTCCTTTCCCGCCCCACAGGGCGTTTGTGCCGGACGCTCCGGCGAGATGACAGTGCCAGGATACACCTTCCCCCCAGGGGAAGGTCAAGTAAAAAATCCGGAAAGATCCGGTCCAACAGACGTTCCCGGGGACGGATACCCGTCCCCGGTGTCTGCCGGAAACACAAAGGCGGTGTTGAGCGCAGGACTCAACACCGCCTGATCTTCTGGATCAAAGCGCAACACAACGCCCACTCCCCGGTTCGCACTTGAAAAAAGCGCACCCCGCCGGTATAATGGGAAATACGGTGCAGTCAGATGACTGTTGTGTTGAGTGGTCATGACACTCATCACAGGGACATAGCGGGTGGCCGCCCGCTATGCCCTGCCGCAATTTATGCTTCCGCATTCAGTTTAACCGATGGAGAATGGAAAATCAAGGGCTTTCCAGAGTTTCTCGCCATATAGAAAACGGCACGGCAACCGCCGTGCCGCTCTTTTTATGTCTTGCTCCGCCCTGCCGCCAGCATGAACAGCACGCCGATGACGCCAAAGACCAGGCACATCCCCAGCATGGCGTCGGCGCCGCCCCAGTCGATGGCGTACCCCGCCAGGAAGTTGCCGAACATGGCCCCCAGGCCGTTGGAGGCGATCATCATAATGGACTGGCCCTTCACCTGGTCCACCGGGAAGACGTTTGCGTTGGCGTAGTAGACCGAGGCGGGGGTGAACAGCCCGTACCCCAGCAGCTGGACGGGCTGCACCAGCAGGAGTCCGGAGAGGCCGGGGGCCAGCAGGAACAGCAGGGGCTTCACCGCCATGAAGCAGATGGACATCCGCAGGGTCCCCGCCGCGCCGAAGCGGCGGAACAGCGGCGTGAACAGCAGCGCCGCGGGCAGCTCCGACGCCCCCATCAGAAACAGTGCCAGACCCAGGTGCCCCTCGTCGCCGCCCCGGTCTGAGACGAGGTTCACCATGAAGCTGACGATGGGCATAATGGCCGCCAGGGTGAAGAACAGGCTCACCAGCGTCAGGGTGAAGGGGCGGCTGCTTTTCAGAATGTACAATATGGAGTGGGGCCGCTCTCCCCCGCCCTGGGCCTGCAAGGCATCTTTGGGAAAGGCAGGGTACAGGGCCACCACCGCGATCATCAGCACCAGCAGCGCCATGTGGGTCAGCAGCAGGCTTTCTGTTCCGAAGCGCCCCGCCTGCTGGCCGCACGCAACGCAGGCCAGGGCATAGGACAGAGACCCCAGCCCACGGCTGAGGCTGTACGACATGTCCACCCCGGCGGCGATGAACTGTACCGCCATGGAGTCCAGCAGAGGATAGGCGTTCAGCTCCAGAATGCCCAGGGTCAGGAAGATCAGGGCGGTGCCCCAGAAGCCGGGGCGGGTGGTGTAGAATACTACATTCACCCCCAGGGCCAGCACCAGACAGGCGTTCAGCAGGCGTTTGATCGGCACCTCCGGGTGGCGGTCCGCCCAGCCTCCCAGCAACGGCTGAGCCAAAATGCCGGCAAAGCAGCGAATGGAGGCAAAGATCCCCGCCTCCCCGCTGGTAAAGCCCCGCCCCAGCAGCAGAGAGGTCTGGTAGCCCGCGAAGATGGCAAACATGGCCCAGTAGACCACGTGGACCAGCGTATAGGATACGTTCAGCCGCCGCAGAGAGGGGAATTCGGTCATACGGTCTCCTTTCCGGGAATCAGCAGACCCAGCAGGGGTTCAAAATCTACGCCCTCCCGCATAGGCAGGTCTTCCGCCGCGGTCCGCTCCGCGCAGGCACGGACGAACGCCGCCGCCTCTCCGGCGGCGGAGGAGAGGGACTCCCCCCGCACCAGGGCCCCGGTGAGGACGCTGGAGAACACGTCCCCGGTGCCGTGGAACTCATGGGCCACATAGGCGGTCTGAACGGCCTCCGTCTTCCCGGTGCGGGCGTCGAAGCAGACGGCGCCGGTCCGGCCGGGGGCCAGAGAAGCGCCCGTCAGCACCACAGACCGCCGCCCTCCCAGGCTCAGCCGCTCCGTGATCTCCCGGAGGCCCGCCTCGCCGGCGGGCAGCGTCTCATAGGGCTGGCCCAGCAGCAGCGCTGCCTCCGTCAGGTTGGGGGTGATGACGTCCGCCAGCTCCGCCAGCCGGGCCATGCCGCTGCACATGGCGGCGGTGTAGGTCTGGTAGACCCGGCCGTAGTCCCCCATCACCGGGTCCACCACCACCACGGTGTCCGGTCCCCGGAACCGGCAGATAAAGTTCTCCACCACGCCGATCTGCCGCTCACTGCCCAGGAAGCCGCTGTATACAGCCTGGAATGTCAGGCCCAAGCTGGCCCAGTGGTCCGCCACCTTGGACATTTCGTCGGTCATGTCCAGAAAGGTGAACCCCTCGAACCCGCCGGTATGGGTGGAGAGAAATGCCGTGGGCAGGGGGCAGCACTGGACCCCCATGGCGGAGAGAATAGGAATGGCCACAGTGAGAGAACACCGGCCGAAGCCGGACATGTCATGAATGGCAGCAACGCGTGGGGTCATCATGGTACGCTTCCTCTTTTCAATGGTTTTGAACAGACTGCATTTCATTGTATCGTAGATTTTCCTATTGTTCAAGAGGAAGAGATGTGATATACTGCAACTATCCCAGCATCATCTCTGCGGGTATGGTGGAATTGGCAGACACGATGGATTTAGGTTCCATTGGGCAACCGTGCAGGTTCAAGTCCTGTTACCCGCACCAGCTCGCCGCAAGCGTCATATCGCTTGCGGTGAGCTTTTTCATTTCATTGCAGAGCTTATCGTGCGCTCGTTCTGCTGCTTTTCGATTCCAAACTGAACCAACTTCACTGGGCTTCGGTTTGGGTCCGCCGCTTTGCGGCGATTTTATCTTACTCACGAGGTAATATCGACTCCAACCGGCCCTGCCATCAAAAGGGGCATCTTTTTGGGATGTCCCTTTTGACGGGTTTCGCTGTCCGGAGGGATGGCTCCGCCCTCCGATGCTCTAAAATACGCGGGTGAATGAATTTGCATTGCGCTAGGCATCCGCTTTCCGGGAAAACACCTGCCCGCCGCCCGTGCCGACTGGAAGGGCGGTGCTGAAAATGTGGATTTTGACCGAACCGTTCCCGCCCAAAAAGAACGATATCCAGAGGCCGCCGGTTTTTGACGTTCGGCGGCCAGAGAACGGCTCCAAACAGCCGGTCCCCTTCTGTGCTTCCACGGTCCCGCAGCCACTGCCGTGCCGCTGGCCGCGCCCTGATTGAAACTAAAAAAAGGAGACGCGCTGAAAAGCGCGTCTCCTTTTACAGCAGAGTTTGACCGTGGTGCATCCGGCACGGCAGGGCGGCGGATCAGACCTCCAAATTCCGGCCGGTCTCCCGGTCGAAGACATGGGCCACGTTCCCGCCGAAGGTGAACGGCAGGGCGCTGCCGGTGGCGGGAATCGGATGCCCCGCCCCCTGGAGATCCATGGTCTGGAGGATGACGATGGTGTCCCGCCCGCAGGCGTCCACGTGGAGATGGACCGCAGAGCCCATCATCTCCGCCACGTCCACAGTGCCCCGCACCGCCTGGGACGCATCCCCGGCCAGGGAAATGTGCTCCGGCCGGACGCCCAGCGTGATGGGGCCGGGCTGGACCTGCTTCCGGGCCAGGTTCGCCTGCTTGGCTTCGGAGAGTTCCACCCGGGCGTTCTCCAGAACCACCGCATAGCGGCCGTCTTCCTTCACCAGCTCCGCATCAAAGAAGTTCATCTGGGGCGTGCCGATAAAGCCCGCCACGAACAGGTTCGTGGGATGGTCGAACACCTCCTGGGGGGTGCCGATCTGCTGGATGAAGCCGTCCTTCATGATGACGATGCGGTCGCCCAGGGTCATGGCCTCGGTCTGGTCGTGGGTGACGTAGATGAAGGTGGTGTTGATGCGCTGGCGCAGCTTGATGATCTCCGCGCGCATCTGGTTGCGCAGCTTGGCGTCCAGGTTGGAGAGCGGCTCGTCCATCAGCAGGACCTTGGGCTCCCGCACGATGGCCCGGCCAATGGCCACCCGCTGGCGCTGGCCGCCGGAGAGGGCCTTGGGCTTGCGGTCCAGATACTCCGTGATGCCCAGAACCTCCGCCGCCTGATCCACCCGCTTGCGGATCTCCTCCTTGGGGTACTTCTTCAGCTTCAGGGGGAAGGCCATGTTCTCCCGCACAGTCATGTGGGGGTACAGAGCGTAGCTCTGGAACACCATTGCGATATCACGATCCTTCGGGGGAACGTCGTTGATCAGACGGCCGCCGATGTACATTTCGCCCTTGGAGATCTCCTCCAGACCGGCGATCATGCGCAGGGTGGTGGACTTGCCGCAGCCAGAGGGGCCGACGAAGATGATGAATTCCTTATCCTGGATCTCCAGGTTAAAGTCGGTAACAGAGGGAGCGGTAGCACCCGGATAGATCTTATAGATGTGCTGGCAGCTGATCGAAGCCATAGTCGTTTGCCTCCATAATTTTTAAGGTTCCCACGCTCTTGACGGCGTGTTCATTCGTTGGTACTATAATAACAGATAATTTTGTGATATAAAATAGCATTTTATTGATTAGAGGTGTCAGATATTGCTTTTTGACTGGAACACCATCGCTTTTCCCGCTTCCGTGCAGGATCTGCAGCTGTCTGCCCCCCTCACCCTCTCCGGCGAAGGACTGTGGGTGTGCCTTGTGTCCAGCGGCCAGTGCTCTGCATCCGTACCTGCTGCCGGGCCGCTGCCGCTGGGTGCAGCGCTCATTTTGCCTCCGCAGTCCGTGCCTGCCGGGCACCTGATCCTGAGCCGTGCCCCGCTGGCCCTTGTGCCGGAAAGCATCTGCCATCTGCTCTGCGTCCAGCTTACCGGGCAGGCGGCTTCCCAGTTTCTGGCCGGGCTGCACGAACTGCCCTTCCTTGCCAAGGGCGGTTCCTGCCCGGCCGCTGCCGAACTGATGGACCGCCTTGCTGAGGAAAAGACCGCCCACAGTCGTGCCCGCAGCCAGTTGGCCTACGCACTGCTGTGTGAGCTGGCCGATGCCGACAGTGCCGCGTCCGCCCTGCCGCCGCTGGTGCAGGCCGCCATTGAGGACATCCGCGCAAACTACGCGGGCCTTTACGGCGTGGAGGAGCTGAGCGAACGGCTGGGCGTGTCCAAGAGCCATCTGGTGCGCACCTTTACCGCAGCCATTGGCGTGCCGCCGGGCAAATACCTCACCACGGTGCGCGTTGAAGCAGCCCAGCGGCTGCTGCTCCACCGGGAGTACACACTGGACGTGGTAGCCAGCCTGTGCGGCTTTTCCGGTGCCAACTACCTGTGCCGGGTGTTCAAAAAAGAAACCGGCCAATCCCCCGCACAGTGGCGGGCAATGGCCGGTCACGCCGCGCAGAGTGGGCTTTCGCCCGAGGAATCTCTGCGCGAACAGGAGCTTTATATTTAAGGGCTATGCGGTCTGCTTTTTACCGCGCAGCAGCAAAAACAGGGTCAGCACTGCGGTGAGCAGTTCCGATACCGGGAACGCTGCCCACACACCATTCATGCCAAACAGGCGGCTCAGCACCAGCGAGCAGGCCACGATGGCCACCATGCCGCGGCAGATGGAGGTGACGGAGGCCTCCACCGGGCGGTTGGTCGCGCTCAGATAGCCCGCCGCCACGATGTTGAACCCGGCAAAGAAGTAGCCCACAAAGTACAGCCTCATGCCCATGTGGGCAAACTGGGCCATCTGGGCGGAGCTTTCGCTGTTGAACACGCCCACCAGTGCATCGGTAGCACCAAAGATGATGCCGTACAGCACCGCTGCCAGCACCAGTGCGGTGCAGCTGCCCAGGATGAGCAGCTTTCTGGCACCGGCCTTGTCGCTTTTGCCGTAGCACCCGCTCACCAGCGGCTGTGCGCCCTGTGCTACACCATTGAAGATGGCCGTTGCCACCAGCGCAAAGTTCGCCACCACGCCATAGGCCGCCACGGCCACATTGCCCGCCAGCCCCAGCAGCAGGAAGTTGAATACGGTGGTGGTAACGCCGGAGGACATCTCACCCACAAAGCCGGAGATGCCAAGCTGGCAGCTCTGGCCCAGCAGCCTTGCCGAGGGGCGCTGGCGCACGAACTGCACGCTGTTCTCCTTTTTAAAGAAGTGGTGGATGCAGATGCCAATGCTGATGATGGGAGACACGGCGGTGGCCAGCGCCGCACCGGCCAGCCCCAGCCCCATGGGAAACATGAAAATATAGTCGAACACCACATTGAACAGGCTGCTGCTTAGGGTAGCCACCATGGCAAGGGAGGGGTCGCCATCGTTGCGCACAAAGGCCGACACGATATAGTTGCACATGAAGAAGGGCGTGAACATAAGGAAGATACGGGCATACGGGATGCCCAGCGCCATGATCCCCGCGTCACCGCCCATCAGCCGCAGAAGGCCGCCGGGCGCAAAAATGCCCACCAGCAGGAACGGCACGCTGAGCACACAGGCGCAGAAGATGGCATTGGAAAAATAGCGCTGGCAGCGCTCGTCTCCCTGCGCCTTGAGGATGGCGTAGCGGGTGGCCGCGCCAAGGCCGACCATAGAGCCGACGGCAAAGATGAAGTTGTAGACCGGCAGGCAGAGGTTGAGCAGGGTCACGCCGTCGGTACCCGCCGCCTGCGAGATGAAATAGGTATCGGCCAGAATGTAGCACGAGGTGCCCAGCAGGCCGAAGATATTCTGTGATACATATTTAAAGAACTGTTTTGTCAGGTTCATCCAAGTTCCCTTTCATGGCATTTTTTACGCATACCGGCATATTTTAGCACACCCCAAAATGCAAGTCAACACAAAAACGCCCTGTACCGTGCAAAAAAGCATTGACAGCCCGGGCTCTGGCCCTTACACTGGGAGCGGTCACAAAATCATCCCCCTCGCCGGGGGAAGTCTTTTATTACCAGCATCTTAATTTGGGAGGTTCTCTATGTCCGGCAGCACACTGTTTTCCATTGGCGAAGCACTCATCGATATGATCCCGTCCAAGGTGGGCTGTTCTTTTGACGAGGTTCCCTCGTTCAGCCCGCGCACTGGCGGCGCACCGGCCAACGTGTGCGCGGCCTTTGCCCGGCTGGGCGGCAAAAGTGCTTTTCTGAGCCAGCTGGGCGACGACCCCTTCGGCCACAAGATCGCCCGGGAATTGGAAGCCTGCGGCATCGACCTCTCCCATCTGGCCTTTACCGATAAGGCCAACACGGCCCTTGCCTTCGTCAGTCTGGAAGAGGACGGCAGCCGCACCTTCAGCTTCTACCGCAAACCCTCGGCCGACCTGCTTTATTCTCCGGAGCAGATCGACCCGGCATGGTTCGCCGATGCCTTTGCCCTGCATTTCTGCAGTGTCTCGCTGGTGGACAGCCCCATGCGCTACGCTCACCTTGCGGCCATCTCCGCCGCACGCGAAGCTGGTGCTATCGTCAGCTTTGACCCGAACCTGCGCTTCCCCCTCTGGCCGGACCGCGACATGCTGCGCGGGACGGTGCTGCAGTTCCTGCCGCTTTCCAATATCCTCAAAATTTCGGACGAAGAGCTGGAATTTCTCACCGGCACTGCGGACATTGAATCCGCCCTGCCGCAGCTGCTTGTGGGCGATGTGCAGCTGGTGCTGTACACCTGCGGCAGCAGCGGTGCCCACGCCTATACCCGCACCACCCACGGCTTTGCCCCCTGCCGGAAAGTCCGGGCTGTGGACACCACCGGCGCAGGCGACGGCTTCATCGGCTCCTTTCTGTGGCAGCTGGAACGTGACGGCGTGACACTGGAAAAACTGGCAAAGCTCAGCAAAACAAAGCTGAACGAATACCTTGCGTTTTCCAATCAGTTCTGCGGCATCAGCGTGCAGACGAATGGTGCCATCGACAGCTATCCCACACTCAGCCAGATGCAGTAAATCATACAATATGCCCTGCGTCATAGAACCGCAGGGTCTCTTTTTTACTATTTGTAGTATTGTGTCGCTATATTCCAAATTTGTCTCGTCTCCGACATCTTTTCTGCCGGTTTAAGATTTGTTTATCCTTTATACAAACCTTATTCTTATTCTCTGCCCGGTTCCATGTTACCATATAGGCAAGACTAACAAGCAGGGAGGCTTTATCCATGCCCTTTGAATTTACCCTTCTGGATGCCTTACAGGCTCTGCGCTGTCCGGTGCTGGATGCACTGGCGGTGTTTTTCGATCAGGCCGGTGCCCACGGCGAGATCTGGATCGCATTTACAGTGGTGCTTCTGGCATTCCGGCGCACCCGCAGAGCCGGGCTGGCCATGGCGCTGGCGCTGGGCTTTTACATGCTGGCGGGCCACTGCGCCTTAAAGCCGCTGTTCGCACGCCCGCGCCCCTGCGACCTCCGGCCCGAAATGCTCACGCTGGTAGCCCGGCCCCATGGCTGGTCGTTTCCTTCCGGGCACACGTCTTCAGCCTTTGCCGCTGCCTTTGCGCTCTGGCTGCAGAACCGCCGGCTCGGCATCCCGGCTCTTGTGCTGGCCGGGTTCATCGGCTTCACGCGGATGTACCTGTATGTGCATTTCCCCACCGACATTCTGGGCGGCGTGGCACTGGGCCTTGCATTGGGGGCCTGCGGCTCCCTGCTGGCAGACAAGATCAGCAACAAATGGGCGAAACGCAGCGAAGTAAAACGAACTGTATAAACCAATTTCGTCTCGCACTCGTTCTTGCTTTGCTTTTTACATTCAGATGAAGTATATCGCTTCGACCCTATTCGTGAAAAAGAGCCTCGGAAAAATCCGCAGATTTTTCCGAGGCTCAACAAATTATAATAGAATTTCCGCTAAAACAGCCAAAGCGCACGCGGCGGCTATTCCCGATCGTTCTCTTTTATTCAGGTAAAAACAAAAGCAGCCAGCACCGTGGAAAGGAGGATAAAGCGGTGCTGGCTGCGGTATGAGAACTCCCGAACTTTGCGGCGGATCAGGAGGGATTTGGTAGTCTGTCCGCCGTCGTTGGCGATTGCCTGGCATAGGCGGGGGACAGTGTTTTAATAAGTACCTGCTGGGCTGTGCCAGATGCACCAGCCCCCGCAGATGAAAGCCCTTGTCGGCTTTTGGGAGATGTCTTTGCATCTCCCTGACTGCACCCTTATGTTACCAGACAATCATGGCATTTCTTTGTGGACTTTTTGAACAATTTGCAAATAGATTTTCAGGTGTTTTCAAAGGAGGCCCCGCGCATAAGCGTTGGGGCGGGACTGAAGTCCCGGGCTGTTCGCGGAGAAAGCTTCCTACTGGCCTGCATTCATGCTTTTACTGCGCCCCGAAAAATTCCTTGGCGATGTCCGCGCTGCGCTTGGCATCCTTGGCGTACCAGTCCGCGCCGATCTTCTCGGCATATTCCGGCGTGAGCACCGCACCGCCCACCATGATCTTGCAGTCCAGGCCCGCTTCGTGCAGGGCGGCAATGGTTTCCTCCATGCTCTTGAGGGTAGTGGTCATCAGGGCCGAAAGGCCCACCAGATGCACATTCTTTTCCCGCACGGTGTTCACCACCGTCTCCACCGGCACATCACGGCCCAGATCGATCACCTCAAAGCCGTAGTTCTCCAGAATCACCTTGACGATGTTCTTGCCGATGTCGTGCACGTCGCCCTTGACGGTGGCCAGCACGATGCGGCCCTTGCTGGCGCTGCCCTCGCCCTTCTGGGCAATGACGTTCTTGATCTCCTCAAAGGCGCTCTGGGCCGCACTTGCGGCCTGCAGCAGCTGCGGCAGGAACAGAGTGCCCTTCTCGTACTTGGCGCCCACGATGTCCAGCGCCGGGATCAGTGCTTCGTCCACCACTTCCAGCGGCTGCTTTTCGGCCAACAGTGCCTTGGTCTGGGCGGCAGCATCACCCTTCAGGCCCTTTTCCACCGCCTTCATCAGCGGAGCGTAAGGGCCGGTAAGCTCTGCGCTCTCACCGGATGCGGATGCCGAAGCCGCAGGCACCGTCTGCGCGGCCTGCCTGAGGGCCACCGAGGCGGGCACCCGGTCGGCATAGCGCTCAATGTATTTGGTGCTCTGCGGGTCGCGGTTGGTCAGCACATTGTAAGCGTACACTGCCGCCATCATCTCCTCGCTGGAAGGGTTCATAATGGCGAGGTCAAGACCCGCATACATGGCCATGGTGAGGAAGGTGGTGTTCAGGTATGAGCGGCAGGGCAGGCCAAAGCTGATGTTGGACACGCCCAGAATGGTGCGCACGCCCAGCTCTTTTTTGCAGGCTTCCAGCGCCTGCACGGTGGCCAGAACGTCCTTCTGCTGGGCGCTGGCGGTCAGGGTCAGGCAGTCGATGTAGATGTCCTCCCGCGGGATGCCGACGGCAAGAGCCGCTTCGGTGATGCGGCGGGCAATGGCTGCGCGGTCCTCGGCGGCAGGCAGGATGCCCCGCTCATCGATGGCAAGGCCCACGATGGCCGCACCGTACTTTTTGCACAGGGGCAGGATCGCGTCCAGCTTTTCCTGCTCGCCGTTGGTGGAGTTGACGATGGGCTTGCCGTTGTACACGCGCAGACCGTTTTCCAGCGCCTCCACATTGGAGGAATCCAGCTGCAGCGGCAGGCTGGTGACGCTCTGCAGGGCCTTGACCACCTTGGGCATCAGGGCAGGCTCGTCCACGCCGGGCGCGCCCACGTTCACGTCCAGCACCTGAGCACCGGCTTCCACCTGACTGACCGCCTGCTCCAGAACATAGTTCATATCCTCTTCCCGCAGTGCCTGCTGGAAGCGCTTTTTGCCGGTGGGGTTGATGCGCTCACCCACCACCGTGATGCCGTCCACGTTGACGAAATCCACCGGCGTACACAGCACCGAGGGCATTTTGTGGGCCGAACGGCCGGGTACGCAGCCTGCAAAGGTGCTGTTGAGCAGCTTGATGAACTCCGGCGTGGTGCCGCAGCAGCCGCCCGCTGCGAACAGATGCAGTTCCCGGTAGGGCTTCATTTCCATGGCGAAGAGCTGCGGGGTGATATCGTAGCCGCTGCCGTCAGCCCGGGGCAGGCCCGCATTGGGCTTGACGAACACCGGAAAGTCGCCGGGCACAGCCTCTGCCAGACGCTTTGCCATGGGGAAGATCTCCTTGGGGCCCAGTGAGCAGTTGATGCCCACCGCGTTGGCACCCAGGCCACGGGCGGTCACGCCGAAGCTTTCCACCGTGCAGCCGGTAAAGGTGCGCCCGCCGGCTTCAAAGCTCATGCTGGCTAAGATAGGCAGGCCGCTGTTTTCCTTTGCTGCCAGCAGAGCGGCTTTCAGCTCGTACAGATCGGTAAAGGTCTCAAAGAAAATGAGGTCGGCCCCGGCGGCAGCGCCTGCCCGGACGATGCGGGCATACTCGCTCACCGCATCCTCAAAGGCCAGCGTTCCGCTGGGTTCCAGCAGTTCTCCCAGCGGGCCGACATCCAGCGCGGTCAGGGCACCGTAGGGCGCACAGGCGCGCTTGCAGTTGGCGATGCCCGCCGCAATGATCTCTTCCAGACTGTAGGCGCTGCCCGCCAGTTTGTGGGCCGATGCGCCAAAGGTATTGGCGTTGACGATGCGGCTGCCCGCAGCGGCATACTTGGCATGGATGCTCTCGATCAGCTCCGGGTTCGTGATGTTCAGCTCCTCCGGCTTTGCACCCAGCTTCAGGCCCGAAGCCTGCAGCATGGTGCCCATGCCGCCGTCCAGCAGGACGGTATTGCTCTGCTTGAAAAGTTCACTCGCTTGCACAGGTCTTTCCCCTCTTTCTATACTCACACCGGGTGCGCAGCACACAGTGGCCGCACCCGGCCAGCTTTCCCTTTACCGGGTGGCCGCTGACCCCCAGAATGGCCGTCACACTCTTGCGCGGGGTCATCAGGTTGGTATCGGTCACACACAGGCCCGCCCGGCGCACCGTATCCAGCGCGTTTGCCACCAGCGGCTGCACTGCAATATCCCAGTCACCGTAGCCGGGCGAAAACCGCCCGGTCAAATACTTTCCCTCTTTTGCGGCCCACTGGCGCAGCTCTGCTTCGGCTGCGTCTGCGGCCTGCTCGGCCAGCGCGCTGCCCAGTGCGTCGGACGCAACGCCCGCCGCGATATCTCCCACACCGGCACGGCGGATCTGTGCATCCACGCCGGGGCCAAGGGTCACAGCCAGCAGCACCGCCTGCGGGCAGTTTTCCAGATGCTTCATCACATCCCCACCCCGCAGGATGCCTGCTTCGGCAAGGGCAGCCGTGTCCGCTTCCAGCCAAACCGCCCGGGGCGTTGCCGCCGCCAGCAGCGGCATGGCGCATGTTTCCAACAGGGTCATGGTGCGGTCGTCCGGTTCCCCTCTGGCCCCGAAATACCGCGCTGCCTGTGCTGTATCGATCGCCGCCGGTTTTGCCAGCACCAGCGGCTGCGGTGCACCGATCATTCGCCGCACCTCCTTGCTTTTTTGAAATAAAGTGGTCTTAAGTATACCGCACCTGTTGGATTTTATCAATCCCGCAGGGCGGCGGATAAAAGAAAACTCCCTCAGTCACAGCTCACGCCGTGCCAGCTCCCTCAAGGAGGGAGCCGGCTGTGACGCAGACTGGGGGAGTTCGTTCTTTATTTGATGCAGCTGGAGCAGGGCGTATAGCCTGCTTCCACGGCTTCCTGATAGCTGGAGAAGAGGATCTGGTTCTTCTCTGCCGGCAAGTTCGGGCAGGTAGGCAGATGGAACTTTTTGCTGTTCACGTTGCCGATGTACGCCTGCTGGGCCGTGCTGGATGCCGCCGGGTCGGTGGGGTTCAGCGCGGAATCTGCCGCAAAGTGCTCGGTGCCCACAGTGTAGTTCTGGCCGTCACTGCCAATGGTGATGGTGCCCTGCAGGTCGGTGCGGTACACATTCACCCCGGCATCCCGCAGGATGCTCAGCGTTTCCTCGTGCGGGTGGCCGTACTTGTTGTTCACGCCGCAGGAGATGATGCCCATTTCCGGCAGCACTGCATTCAGGAAGAGGTAGCTGGTGGAGGTGCTGGAACCGTGGTGGCCCACCTGAAGAACATCGGCCCTGAGGTTGGCACCGCTGTTCACAAGGTCGGTCTCCGCAGTCTTTTCCATGTCGCCGGTCAGCAGGAAGCTGGTGGAGCCGTAGTCGATGCGCAGCACGAGGGAGGTATCGTTGGTGTCGCTGTACTGTGCCACCGGGCCAAGCATGGTCACGGTAGCGCCGCCCAGCGGCCACATCGTGCCCACGGCGGGCACCTCTACCTGCAGGCCCTGCTGTTGGGTGTACTTGACAAAATCCTGAAAGCACTTGGTGGAGGCATCGGCCACCGGGCTGTACACATGGTACGCCGGGAAGTAGGCCAGTGCGGCAGCCAAGCCGCCTACATGATCCTCGTGCGCGTGGGAGCAGAACACATATTCCAGCTGTTCCACCCCCTGACTCTGCAGGTAAGAGACGATGAGACTGCCGTCGTCCACATTGCCGCCGTCGTAGAGCATGAACTGTCCGTCGCATTCCACCAGCACACTCAGCGCCTGACCCACATCGATGAAATGCACCTCCAAGGGTGCGTCCACTGTATCCACCGCCGCAGCGGCGGAGGATGGGTTCGGCACTACATCGGCGCTTCCGCCCGGGACGGACGGCAGCCCGCTGCAGCCTGCAAGGCTCAGCACCAGTGCGGCGGCAGCGGCCAGCGCAGCAAGGCGCTGCCACAGGCCTTTCTTAGGCGCGTTTACTTTTTCTTCTTTCCAGTTTTCCACGTTGTGTTCTCTTTCTGTTGATCGTTTTTTGGCTTGCGCGCGGGTGCCGAATGGGGCGCAAAGCGTGCGCCGGGGCTGGGCGCACGGCCTGTCGGTGCAGCGGCACGGCTCTGGCCGTGGGCAGGCTTGCCATTATGGCCCTTCTGGTTCGGGCGCACCGTATAGGTGCCGTCATTGTGGATCGTCACATCGGCGGCTTCGGCCCGGCGGGCAGAGCGCTGCACGGCGCGGCGGCCTGCGGCGGGCACCAGCAGGGGGATCAGGTCCTCCCGGTGGGTCATCTTCAGCGCCTTGACTACCTTCTCGGCGTTGCGAGGCTCGTAGTATTGCAGCAGCGCCCGCTGCAGCGCCTTGCCCTCGGGGGTCTTTTCCACAAACACTGGCTTCAGGGTGTAGGGGTCAAGGCCGGTGTAGAACATGCAGGTGCTCACAGTGCCGGGGGTGGGATAAAAATCCTGCACCTGTTCCGGGCGCATGTGGTTTTTATAAAGATATTCTGCCAGATAGACTGCATCCTTGAGGGTGCTGCCCGGGTGACTGGACATCAGATAGGGCACCAGATACTGCTTTTTGCCGGCCTTTTTGCTCAGCTCGTAGAACTTATCCTTGAACTTGTTGAAGGTCTCGATGGGCGGCTTGCCCATGTAGGCCAGCGTGTTGGGGGCACAGTGCTCCGGAGCCACCTTCAGCTGGCCGGACACATGATACTCCACCAGCTCCTTGAAGAAGGTGTCGTCCGGGTCGGCCATCAGGTAGTCGAACCGGATGCCGCTGCGGATGAACACCTTTTTTACGCCCGGCAGCTCCCGCACCCGGCGCAGGATCTTCAGGTAGTCGCTGTGGTCCACGATCATGTGGGAGCAGGTGGTGGGGGCAAGACAGTGCTTGCCGCCGGTGCACATGCCCCGCAGCATCTGCTCCCGGCAGGAGGGAAAGCGGAAGTTTGCGGTGGGGCCGCCCACATCGTGGATGTAGCCCTTGAAATCCGGCTCGTGGGTCATGCGCTCGGCTTCTGCCACGATGCTGTCCGCGCTGCGGCTGGTGACACGCCGGCCCTGATGCAGCTGGATGGCGCAGAAATTGCAGCCGCCGAAGCAGCCGCGGT
>OGUF01000724.1_pt1 | contig 15306 bp, 19 predicted proteins | sample 1573681 | NCBI WGS metagenome assembly OGUF01 (sample SAMEA2582049, study PRJEB24529) | metagenome | biome: Human gut stool | place: China | collected 2011
TGATATGGGCGTCCAGCTCCGCCAGGGCCTGGAGCGCGGTGGCCTTCCCCGCCCCGGTGGGGCCGGTGATGCCGATGCGTTTCATGGATGGCCTCGCCTCCGTGGTTCAGTATAGCATATCTCGTTCCGGGTTTGTTATGTATTTGTAAATTTCCCCCGCGGCAGGGCCTTCACTCCGCCCGCACGATGTGGAAGCCGGCGGCCTTGTTCCGCCGGTTGGCCACCGCCAGGCCGATGCCGGCGGCGGCCTTCGTCGGCTTCGTCAACCAATGGAGGAACACCACCATGAACGCCAATGAACCGAGCACCAGTTGCTGCGTGTGCTGCAAGGAAATCCCGCTCGATGCCGCCTTCACGCCGGAAGGGGCCGAGTACGTGGAGCATTTCTGCGGGCTGGAGTGCTATCAGCGCTTCCAGGCGCGGGCCAGCACTGCGACCGAAACCAGCGTCAAACCGGACGCTTGTGATTCGCCGCCGTCAGGTTGAGGCATACCCTAACCTGATGTCAGATGCCATGTGTAAATTGCGTCAGGATAGGATTGAATTTTGAATTTATTGACATATCTCGTTGAAGGTCATAGAGTCTTCCCTGACATTTTGCAGGGAATTCCATGACTGGACAGCGCATTGGGTATATCAGGGTCAGCACCTTCGACCAGAACCCGGAACGGCAACTGGAAGGCGTCAAGGTTGATCGCGCTTTTAGCGACAAGGCATCCGGCAAGGATGTCAAGCGTCCGCAACTGGAAGCGCTGATAAGCTTCGCCCGCACCGGCGACACCGTGGTGGTGCATAGCATGGATCGCCTGGCGCGCAATCTCGATGATTTGCGCCGGATCGTGCAAACGCTGACACAACGCGGCGTGCATATCGAATTCGTCAAGGAACACCTCAGTTTTACTGGCGAAGACTCTCCGATGGCGAACCTGATGCTCTCGGTGATGGGCGCGTTCGCCGAGTTCGAGCGCGCCCTGATCCGCGAGCGTCAGCGCGAGGGTATTGCGCTCGGCACTGTTGCAAATAGTCGGTGGTGATAAACTTATCATCCCTTTTTGCTGATGGAGCTGCACATGAACCCATTCAAAGGCCGGCATTTTCAGCGTGACATCATTCTGTGGGCCGTACGCTGGTACTGCAAATACGGCATCAGTTACCGTGAGCTGCAGGAGATGCTGGCTGAACGCGGAGTGAATGTCGATCACTCCACGATTTACCGCTGGGTTCAGCGTTATGCGCCTGAAATGGAAAAACGGCTGCGCTGGTACTGGCGTAACCCTTCCGATCTTTGCCCGTGGCACATGGATGAAACCTACGTGAAGGTCAATGGCCGCTGGGCGTATCTGTACCGGGCCGTCGACAGCCGGGGCCGCACTGTCGATTTTTATCTCTCCTCCCGTCGTAACAGCAAAGCTGCATACCGGTTTCTGGGTAAAATCCTCAACAACGTGAAGAAGTGGCAGATCCCGCGATTCATCAACACGGATAAAGCGCCCGCCTATGGTCGCGCGCTTGCTCTGCTCAAACGCGAAGGCCGGTGCCCGTCTGACGTTGAACACCGACAGATTAAGTACCGGAACAACGTGATTGAATGCGATCATGGCAAACTGAAACGGATAATCGGCGCCACGCTGGGATTTAAATCCATGAAGACGGCTTACGCCACCATCAAAGGTATTGAGGTGATGCGTGCACTACGCAAAGGCCAGGCCTCAGCATTTTATTATGGTGATCCCCTGGGCGAAATGCGCCTGGTAAGCAGAGTTTTTGAAATGTAAGGCCTTTGAATAAGACAAAAGGCTGCCTCATCGCTAACTTTGCAACAGTGCCGTTTTTAGCCCCTCATGAAGACGATTTTCAGGCGTTAAACGGATTGTCTTATCTTCTTTTTTTGATGCGGGATCTTTTGCTAGTTCAGTCACAAGGTCAATTTGTTTATCCAGTTCAACTTGAAAGATCAGTGTGTCAGCAGGACGACCGCGTTTTTCAATAGTCAACTTCATATTGCTGTAAGTGTTTAAGTCATTTGTAACTGGTTTTAGGATCCAGCGATTCAATTCTGCATATAAAGGGTAGTTTTTTTCAAGCATGAGCATAAACTTAAATTCCTTGATACTTATCTCAATGTTTCCCCTATGCGTTTTTCTTTGTGAAAGCTCCTTTAGTAACCATTCATATATTCGCATTGAGTATTTATTTTCAAAGGCTTTAACATGCTCAAGGTTGTATTTAATGAATTTTTTTAAATGAAATAAAAGTGGTTGAATATATGAGCTAAATACTAATGTTACAGTTTGTTCTTCTCGATTGAACTCAGCGTATTCCGTCCAATTGAAAATTCGTTTAGAAACTGCTCCTGTAGGATAAATTAATTCAACAGAGCGTTTAAATAAATCACTAGTTGCACTGTTCAATCTTCCCCAAGCATTTTCATAACTTAAGCCCATAGTGCGTGCATATTCAGAACATGAGAATTTAACTGTTAATTCATCCCTTGTTGGGTTTTCAATTGTAGGGTTCAACTTTGCAACGCAAAACAGAATTAGCTTGGTTTCATGTTCAGTTAGATCATAACGGCTTACTGCTAATTCATTTGCTTTAAACACAACTAATTCAGACATGCTAATCACCATTATGTAGTAATTTAAATCGCTACATGAATCATAATGATGTAGCGATTTAAATCAACTACATTTTTTCGGGTTTGATTGTGAATAACCTAATTTTTCCTACATCTTTCCCACTGCTAGCCTAATTTTTCCTACATCTAGCCTAATTTTTCCTACATTTAATGGTTTTTTTTATTAAAAAACAATAAGTTAAAATTATTAGAATAAAGAAAGAATAAATAAAAGATAAAAAAAGAATAGATCCCAGCCCTGTGGATAAATCAGAAAATTGCCGTCGATTTGCCGTAGTTAAAAGGATGTCGCAAACAACGTTTGCTCCTTTTCAAGACAAACCTAAAACACCTAAGTAGCTCCCTCGCTTTGCTCGGGCAACGCGCTGCCCCTTTCTTTTGTCTCCGACCATCCAGCCACAGCGCCGCTGTTTTTTTCGTGTCATTGGGTTCGCTTCGCTCACGGCTCAATCAGGAAGGTGGTTGTTTGCGCTTCTGTGCCATGTTTTCAGTATTAGGTGATAAATTCCATTATCAAACCAACAAAACCTCGCCACGGACTTTCTGTGGCGTTTTAGAGGGTATTAACACTGTGCTCTAATCTTCCTTTTTCTGATTGAGTAATACCTGCCCCTTCAATTTCCATTCTTCCCATTTGGGATTATCACGGGATAATTCATGCAAGCTGACTAATGCCCCCAGTAGTTTTGCGGGGTCATCTACCGGTTTACCCGTTTGACTGTCCACTAACCCCGCCATGATGAGTAACCCCGCTGATTGATAAAGGGCATGGTCACGTGCTTTACGGGCAGCTTTGGCTTCTGCACGCTTCTCTGCTTGAATAAGATTCATTACCTTTGTGCGGGCTTCCTGGGCTTTTTCTGCTGCCCGCTCCGCCTGAATTAACAATGAGAGCGTTTTTATTTCTTGGGCGGTTTTATCCGCTTTATCGTGCAAAATCACCAATAAGCGTTGTGGCTCATTCGGTGATTTTAAACCACGGATAGTTTGCACTCTGTCTGTGAGCCATTTTGCTTGCTTTTCGTTTTTCATCTTTACCACTCATGCTGTTTTTAGAATGAAATAATTATGCTCATGATTGGCAACTATGGTCAAATTCCACTACAATCCCTATCATCCTTTTTATTGATAGGGCGCACTTAGACGTTTCTTCACTCCGTTCAGAAACGGTGCGCGCTTGCAGCGGGCGAAAACAGCATGGCATCTTATCATCTCAGCGTTAAAACCGGCGGGAAAGGCAAAGCCGCTTCCCATGCCGATTATATTGCGCGTGAGGGAAAATATGCCCGTGAAAAAGATAATGACCTTGAGCATCAAGAGTCCGGTAATATGCCCGCATGGGCAGCGCATAAACCGTCCGAGTTTTGGAAAGCCGCTGACACGTTTGAACGTGCCAACGGCTGTACCTACCGCGAAATTGAAATTGCCCTGCCGCGTGAATTTACACCCGCACAACGCCTTGAACTGGTTCGCGATTTTGTTCAACAGGAAATTGGCGACCGGCACGCTTATCAATTTGCCATTCATAACCCCAGAGCGGCGATTGAAGGCGGTGAACAACCGCACGCGCATATTATGTTTTCTGAACGGCTTAATGACGGTATCGAGCGTGACCCGCAGCCCTATTTTAAACGGGCTAACACGAAAAACCCTGAACGGGGCGGCGCAAAAAAGGTGCGGTTCGGCGAAACCCCGACCGAACGCAAGGCATACCTTATCGCCCAGCGGGAACGCTGGGCTGACTTACAGAATAAGCATCTTGAACGGTATCAGCATATCGACCGCGTTGATGCGCGTTCCCTGAAAGCACAGGGGATTGAGCGTGAGCCGGAGCGACATTTTGGCGCAGGACAGGTCAGGCAGTTTGAACCCGCGCAGTTACACGCCCTGATGGAGCGCAGAGAAGCGGAGCGACAGGCTCAGCATTGTCGTGATGAATGTAACAGCGTGATTGATGTTACCACCACGCTACGGGAAGCCCTCAGCGAGCGTGATAATCTGACACTGAAACACGAGCAGACGTCAGAGCCTCAGTTGAAAGCGACTTCAGACAAAGCGTTTGATTTTGAAAAAGAGTCTGACAAGTTGAACGCACTGGTCAGTGATGCCATGAAGGACATACAGGAAGAAATCGATCTTCAGACCCTTGTTAACGATGCGATGGCGGAGTTTCAGGGCATTCATCAGGACATGGTTAAGGCTGAGCAACAGCGTCAGCAGGAAAAAGAACGGCAGCGACTCGCCGAGCAGAAACGACAAAAGTCCGATAAAGGCTGGTCATTTTCCCGATAAACAGGATTTTGTATGAGTGATGAGATTAAAAAAATTGCGGCGCTGATTGGGCATCAGCAAGCGCAGGAAAAGCGTGTGGCGGCGTTGATTGAAGAATTTCAGGCGGAATCCGCCAAATTAAGCCGCCAAACAGCACAATTGGCTCAGGTGATCCATGAATTGGACAGTGCCTCCGGTAAGATGACCGACACGATCAGGCGATCGGTGAATGCAGCCTTAACTCAGGTTGAAAAAGAACTCAAACAAACGGGATTGGCGCAGCAGAAACCCGCCGTCAATGCGCTGAATCAGGTGGTTACAGCAGCTAATGAATCCGTGAGTGCAATGCGACGTGAAATGTCCCGTTATACGTGGAAGTCTGCCATTTATATCGCATTGACGATATTTGCGGTGATGGGCGGGTGTCTTTGGGGAATGTATTATTTTATCGACAGCGGTTATGACCGAATTGCAAAAATGCAGCGCATGGAAGCGGTCTGGCAAAAAAAAGCCCCGCTGGCTGATATCTCCACGTGTGACGGAAAACCTTGTGTGAAAGTGGATACAAGGCAGTCATATGGTGATAAAAAAGACACCTATCTGATTATCAAACAATAAAAAAACGGCGCTGAATACGCCGTTTTCCCGTGCAAGTCGTCAAAGTAGCGAGGTGGTTTTGAGCGGTTCATGGTTAGGATTAGAGGAGCCATTTTCTCCCAGAGTCTATCACTGATTTGCCACTTGTTGCCTGCCATACGTTGCCCTCAGAAATTATCGTAATTCATTATATTATACGATAATTCCTTTTGGGATAGGCTCTTAGTTTTCTTTGAAAAAGAAATAGGTCAATATCACAAAAGTTATTACTTCTGATAGTAAAATTGACATCACTATTCCTATAGTGCCAAACAGATAAATAAATAAACACGCAGTGAACGAAATTAGCATTATATTAACGAGTGTTATTTTTGTGATAAATTTCTCTTTATTTATTGGAATGAACCATAGAATTGTAAGTGACAACACCCATGACCTTAACGGTATAACCCAAATAATAGTCTTAATTAATGGTATCGCTCTTTCGTATTCAATACCAAAAACAAAAAAAATTATTTTATCGGAGAAAACAAAAACAGAAAAAGAAAAAATTAATGATAAAAATAATAATATTGCTGATATGTTAAGGATTGTTTTTTTTATGTGGCGTCTATTGTTTTTGCTATCACTAAGATTTTTAACGAAATGCGGATATGCCACGTTTAGCATTGTTATCATTAATGTTGTTATAACCTTAGTTACTTTTTCAGATGGAACAAAAAAACCAACAGATTTAGCCCCCCCAAAAAAACCTAATAATGATGATGATATGGTTATCATTATTCCTTGTGAACTTTTATACAAAAATACACTAAACCCATCTTTAATTTCATTAAGCGCTCTTTTAATATTAATTGCTCCTACTCCCGACAAATAAAAAACAACAGCAGTTGATATTAATGTATTTAGCGCTCCTACCATTGATTGAATGGCTATTGTGGTTTTTGCGTCACTCGGGGAGTTAACAAAAATAACAATGAGAATTAAACCTGTCACTCTTAGTAAAAGATCGAGTATTGCGGGGAAAATTATATTTCCTATTGATATGTAATACCAGAACGGAGTGAATCCAAAAGATAAGATAAATAAAATAATCCATACAAACCAATTATTAGGTATAGATATTCCGCTAGATGTTGTGTATATTAGGGTGAGAGCTAAAATAATAGGTATAATACTAAGAATTATCTTAGCAAGAAAAACATCTGTTGAAATTTGTGAAATATATTTATCATCTTTCCTTCCTGCGATTTTTTTCACAGCACTGAAATTGAATCCATACTCAATGAAAACAGAAGCCATTATGGAAATAGCTAAAACATATACAACTTTTCCATATTCATCAGCCCCCAGTCTTCTGGCAAGCAATGGCAGTTCGATCAAGGGGATTAGAAGGCCGCCAATCTGAGATGCCATTAACCAGAAAGCATTAGAAAAAAGTCTGTTCATAAAAAATATCATCTGTTAAAAATGTTGAGTGAGGCATCATGTTTATGATATTATAGAAGAATCTTATTTACAATAAAAATAACCAGTTGAATCACTATGTGTTTTTATCTATACATTTGCACTTTTCCTTTTATATTGTGGTCAGTTATGGGAGGGAATAAACAGGTGGTCATGGGAGTCAATAGTGATCATGTGGTTACAGTATACACTCTCTTTTCCTGTACACTATTAGGTTTCTATTGGCTTATAAAAAGAAAGTCTTTTATAAAAAGATCACATATTTTTCTCCTGTGCTTAGTAGTTGCTTACCTTGTCATTAACATTTTTGTATATAATCATAAATCTATCACTCTAATTACTAGTCATGCTGTATATATAGTAATATCTATGTGGTTTATTTTCTTCTTTAAAAGAAAACCAATACATTTATCATATTTAATTGCTTTAGGCCTGCTTTTTGTTAGCTCTTTTTTGTTGATTAAATTATTTCAACTTGGCTTTGGTGACTGGGGACGTTTAACGGTTCCTGTTTTTTATGATAACTCATGGTCTTATTTTCCTTTGGGTTATGAAAGTTCAAGTGACCCAAATGTGTTAGCTTTTATGTTATGCATTGGCTCAATCTATATGTTTTTCACATTGCCAAATAAATACACAATTAATATTATATTCATATTGTCAATGATGTGTTCATTTTTGACCTTATCACGGAGTTCTTTTTTATCTTTTTTTATTTCCTTTCTTATTGTAAGTGTTTATTCATTCTTTGTGCTAAAGAAAACACAGCTAAGGTTGTTGGTACTAATTATGATTTCACTTGCAATGTCTTTTGTAGTGATGAAAAACATTCCCGCTGTAGTGACTGAGAATAATGGAGCTTCATTTGTCACAGAACCAAATATAACAGAACGAATAGTTAGTAAAGCAAGTAATAGTGATAGAATAGCCAGATTAAAAAATGCTATTGTTGAAATAAGTAATCTAAAGACAATGTTTATTGGTAATGGTATTGGCTATAGTACATTAACACAGGATCCACATAATTTTTACTTATCAACTATTATTGATTCCGGTATTTTGATATTAGCAATTGTAATGATGGTGCTAACAAAACCATTATTAATGGTTTCAAGAACCCCCACAAAATCAAATGTTATTTTGGGGTGTATGTTCTTGACTATATACTATATGTTCATTTCTCTGTTCTACTGGCAAGTGAGAGTCCTATACTTTGTTATTATATTATTATTTACCTTTGTAAATATAAGTAAGAAGAGTGAGCAATGAAAAACCATAAGGTTAGTATTATCATCCCCTGTTTTAATAACGAAAAAACTATAGAAAGATGCGTTCTTTCCGCATTAAAACAAACCCATAGAAATATAGAGATTATTTGTATAAATGATGGATCGTCAGATAATAGCTGGAATATTTTAAAGAAATTAAGCTCATTGTATGGAAATGTTTTTGCTTTTAATAATGAGGATAATTCAGGGCCGTCATTTTCCAGGAATAAAGGGGTTTCACTATCCACGGGGCATTTTTTGTCATTTTTGGATGCAGATGATTACTGGCATCCAAAAAAACTAGAATTACAACTATCATTTATTAATGATGAAAACTTGGATTTTTTAGGTTCAACGTGTTCCATTGGTGAGAAAAATAACCAAGAAATTAACCAAGAAATTAAAAAAGAACATTTAAAATTAAAAATAATTTCATTTAACATGATGTTGTTTAAGAATTATTTCCAGACTCCAGCCGTCATTATGAAAAGAGATATTTTTATTCCATTTAATGAGAATCAGCGTTTTTCAGAGGACTACATGTCATGGCTTGTTATCGTTTATAATAAAAAAAACAAATGTGGATTAATATATGGAAGGGATTTGGTTTTTCTCGATAAATTTAACTTTGGAGTGTCAGGGTTGAGTGGTAATTTATGGTTGATGGAGAAGTGGGAGTTAAAAAATATATTTAACTTCTTGTTGAAAGGTAAAATAATGGCAGTGCCTGCGATCTTGTTTTCTTTGATAAAATATGGAAGAAGATGCGCTTTAACAAAGAAAAATAAAGGTAAGGGTAATAAATAATGAAGATCTCAATAATAGGGAACACAGCAAATGCTATGATTTTGTTTAGATTGGATTTAATAAAAACACTAACCAAGAAAGGGATTTCAGTCTATGCTTTTGCTACTGACTATAATGATTCATCCAAGGAAATAATAAAAAAAGCAGGCGCCATTCCTGTTGATTATAATTTAAGTCGCAGTGGTATTAACCTTGTTGGTGATTTATGGAATACTTACTTATTAAGTAAAAAACTAAAGAAGATAAAACCAGATGCTATTTTATCTTTTTTTTCAAAGCCCTCTGTCTTTGGATCGTTGGCTGGTATTTTTTCAGGCGTTAAAAATAATAACGCTATGCTTGAGGGGTTAGGTTTTTTATTTACAGAGCAGCCACATGGAACTCCGTTAAAAACAAAGTTACTTAAAAATATCCAGGTTCTCCTGTATAAAATAATATTTCCACATATCAACTCATTAATACTTCTTAACAAGGATGATTATCATGACTTGATAGATAAATACAAAATAAAATTAAAATCTTGCCATATTCTTGGTGGCATTGGTTTAGATATGAATCATTACTGTAAAAGCACGCCACCAACAAATGAAATATCATTCATTTTTATAGCTCGTTTGCTAGCAGAAAAAGGAGTCAATGAGTTTGTTGCTGCCGCAAAAAAAATAAAAAAAACACATCCCAATGTTGAATTTATTATACTTGGCGCTATAGATAAGGAAAACCCCGGAGGGTTATCTGAATCTGACGTAGATACTTTAATTAAATCAGGAGTTATTTCTTATCCCGGATTTGTTTCTAATGTGGCTGATTGGATTGAAAAATCAAGCGTATTTGTTCTTCCTTCCTATTATCGAGAGGGAGTTCCTCGTAGTACACAAGAAGCGATGGCTATGGGGAGACCGATTTTAACTACTAATTTACCAGGCTGCAAAGAAACAATTATTGATGGTGTGAATGGATATGTTGTAAAAAAATGGTCACATGAAGATCTTGCAGAAAAAATGCTGAAGTTAATTAATAATCCTGAAAAAATAATCAGTATGGGAGAAGAAAGTCATAAGTTAGCAAGAGAAAGATTCGATGCAAATGTAAATAATGTAAAGTTATTAAAAATACTAGGAATTCCTGATTAATAAACGAAAAGCGGCTCTGATTCATTCGGAACTAAGAACCTATCTCAATAGGAGCTAAATTCATGACCTTACCCAGCCATATCGATGTTTAAAAGTCAGGCTGTATAAGGTTTTGGTTACAGTGATAATATATTTTTATGCGGTAATTAATCCCTATTGAGATAGGTTCTAAACTGCCGTTATATCAGTGTTAGAGCCTATTCCAATACAATTTTATTCCAGTCGATTATGCTGTATGCAAAATACAACATTGTGTAGTGGTCAACAAAAACTGGCCACGGCTTTAGAGTTTTTCAAGAACAATCGTTCTGATTCATTCGGCGTCAAACCACCATTATATTGATGAGGTCTGAGCTGGCTGTAATATCCTGTGATGTAATTCGTTATTGCCATGCTGGCTTGGCTAAAATTAGCGTAGCCATTATCCGGTACCCACTCTGTTTTCAGGCTTCTGAAGAACCGTTCCATTGGGCTGTTATCCCAGCAATTTCCCCGGCGACTCAGACTTTGCTTTATCTGATATCTCCACAGTAACTGACTGAAATTCCTGCTGGTATAGTGGCTGCCTTGATCCGAGTGATACAGTAAATTATCCGGTTTTCCCCGTGCTTCCCAGGCCATCGACAGGGCTTTAGCTGTCAGTGCTGAATCAGGGAAAAATGACATCGCCCAGCCAGCTGGTTTACGGGAAAACAAATCGAGTACTACACCAGATAAGCCCGGCGTTTTCCCGTCCAGATATAAGTCACATCACCGCACCAGGCGTGATTAGGCTCGGTAACAGCAAACTGGCGATCCAGATAATTAGGGATCTCAATGTGTTCCTTAGACGCCTTCTTATAACGATGGACAGGTTGCTGACAGCTGATAATATTGAGCGCTTTCATTAGCTTTGTTGCCCGTCAGCGGCTCAGTTTTATACCTTTGGTGGTGACCATCGCGGTAATGCTTCGCGCTCCTGCTGAGCCGTTACTTTCGCGATAAACTTCACGCACAAGGCTCAGTAATGCCACTCTTGTGGCGTCAGGCTTCCCGTGCTGCCGCCAGTATTTATAACTGCTGCGATGAACCCCAAACACGTTGCACACAATGGCAACAGGAAACTGCGCCCTGAGTTTCTCAACTAATGAGAATTGTTTAGGGAGTCTGACATCAAGGTCTCGGTAGCATTTTTTAATATATCCCTTTCCATTTCAACACGTTGAAGTCTTTTCTTTAGCTCGCGTATTTCAATCTGCTCAGGTGTCATGGGTGAAGTAGTGGGGGATTTTCCCGCTCGCTCTTCTTTCAGTTGTCGAACCCATTTGTCCATTGTGGATTTGCCGACGTTCATTGCCGTAGCAGCGGCGGCAACGGTGTAATGCTGATCGAGTAAAAGCTGGGCAGCTTCGAGGCGAAACCCGGGGCTAAAATTGCGTCTGTTACGTCCGGTCATAATGTCACCTGTTTTTACTGCGAAGTGATGATATCACCTCTATTCAGGTGGCCAAATTCAGTATGCCACTACAATTTTCCTTGCTTAATATAGCGATGTATTGTTGCTCTGTTTTTTCCAGTTAGTCTGGCTGCCTCTGTAACTGATACCAGTGCCATAGATACCTCATATCCGCCCGTATTTAGCCAGAATTTTCTCTAGCGTAGTTCGTTGTTTTTGAGTTAGCCATGTAAATGAGCCGTTAAGATCGTACTTGCTTTGCATATCGCTCAGGAATTTTGCTTCAAAACTAGTCAGTTGAATTTTTGCAGTTAAAGCATCATGCAATGTTGTTTTTAGGGCACTGTTGCAAATAGTCGGTGGTGATAAACTTATCATCCCCTTTTGCTGATGGAGCTGCACATGAACCCATTCAAAGGCCGGCATTTTCAGCGTGACATCATTCTGTGGGCCGTACGCTGGTACTGCAAATACGGCATCAGTTACCGTGAGCTGCAGGAGATGCTGGCTGAACGCGGAGTGAATGTCGATCACTCCACGATTTACCGCTGGGTTCAGCGTTATGCGCCTGAAATGGAAAAACGGCTGCGCTGGTACTGGCGTAACCCTTCCGATCTTTGCCCGTGGCACATGGATGAAACCTACGTGAAGGTCAATGGCCGCTGGGCGTATCTGTACCGGGCCGTCGACAGCCGGGGCCGCACTGTCGATTTTTATCTCTCCTCCCGTCGTAACAGCAAAGCTGCATACCGGTTTCTGGGTAAAATCCTCAACAACGTGAAGAAGTGGCAGATCCCGCGATTCATCAACACGGATAAAGCGCCCGCCTATGGTCGCGCGCTTGCTCTGCTCAAACGCGAAGGCCGGTGCCCGTCTGACGTTGAACACCGACAGATTAAGTACCGGAACAACGTGATTGAATGCGATCATGGCAAACTGAAACGGATAATCGGCGCCACGCTGGGATTTAAATCCATGAAGACGGCTTACGCCACCATCAAAGGTATTGAGGTGATGCGTGCACTACGCAAAGGCCAGGCCTCAGCATTTTATTATGGTGATCCCCTGGGCGAAATGCGCCTGGTAAGCAGAGTTTTTGAAATGTAAGGCCTTTGAATAAGACAAAAGGCTGCCTCATCGCTAACTTTGCAACAGTGCCTGTTTCATCTGCAGGCGTTGTTTCTTCTGATGGCGTCATCATTCTGTTATCTGCGGAATACAGTCGGTGCCAGCCGGCAGCACGTTTCTGAGCATCTTTTTCACACAGCAGTGGTGCCACACGGTCGGTAGATTCCTCTCCACCAATAACTGAAACCGGGTAGATAACGACATTGAAGTCGCTGGCCAGGCGTTTTAAGGCTGGCTCCAGAAGTCTGCAGTTAGGACAGGCAGGATCGAGAAATGCGTACAGGGTTCGTTCATGACCGGATGACAGGTTGATGGTAAACATTCCCCGATCGGCGTTCCGCTTCAGAACAGTAGCCAGATTATGTCGGGCAGTTGCGGCTTCCGGATTTTTGCTTGTGATTGTTTTCTCCGGTACTTGGACGTTTTTTTTCGGGGGAACCGGGAGTTGAATGCCTTCATTTAATGGCACGGTGTGATTCAGGTGCGGGGGAAGCAGTCGTGGCTCACCTGCCGTCTGTACTGCTTCAGGCGTTGTATCATCCCAGAATACACGATCAAGATAGCGGAACAGAGAGAAGGCAATCGTTGCCATTACGAACAGCACTACGCTGGCGATTATTGCACGGAACAAAGGCGTTCTGCTGAAGCGGCGTTCCATCAGGTATTCAAGGCGCAGGCAGGAATCAATAGCTGTAAGTATCTGGTCAGCGTTATGCTCCTGTTTATCAATCAGGACGATTTCAAAGATGTGTGGCAGTCGGGTAATATCTACTGGTCTGCGGGTGAAATGGCTTTGTCCCGGATGTTGATACCATTCCTACAAACACCAGAGTGTCACAGATAAGAGGTACATCCACAGAATACCTATGGTCTGCTCCATGACGTTAACCTACTGGCTATAGCTTATGTTGGCGGCGTTGTTACCGGTCATGGCAAGCAGGTTGTATCGTGGTGCTGCATAGTTATGAAATGGTCCCCAGTCGACCAATCCCCATAAGGTATGAAGTATTAGGCAGCTGGCATAAACCACTTCCGGCAAGAATAACCATATGACGAATAGCAGTAGGGTAAGAAGGGTACCAACAGCGCCCCATATCTGCATAGGATCTTCTGCGACAGGCTGTCGATTGTAAGACATGACAAAGTCTCCATTTCTGGAATTTAAATCAAACGGAAAGGTTAAAAATTTATTTTCAGGCGATAAGAGCTAATCAAAGGAATTAGCCGTGCGATAAAAGGATTGTTGCAGATACGAAAGTCGTTAGAATAGTGTATGGGTCCACCACATATTGCAATTTTAAAATATATTCCACGGGTGTCATTAGCGTGAGCGCCTTATGTGGCCTTTTGCTGTTATACAGCACCAGATATTCCGCCAGCTTCTGATTAAATAGCGCCAGATCTTCAAAGAGTAAAATCTCATTAAATTCAATAAACTGCTCTCTTAACGTCCGGTTAAAACGTTCACAGATAGCGTTCATTTTTGGCGTGTAGGGATAGGTCCAGAGGTGTTTGATAGCGGCTTCCTGCAGCGTTTTGTCGAAGTTTCCCAGGAACTCTTTTCCGTTATCTGTGATTATCTAGCTGATACCGACCGGGAACAGCCGGGCTGCGCGGCTGAAGAAATGATTGACGATATCACTGTTGAGCGACGGCACAGCCAGCGCCAGCGCGTAATTGCTGCATTCGTCGATCATGGTGATGACATAGCGACGCAGTTCGCCCATTCTGAGCTCAATGGCGTCCATCCCAATGAGCTCACCTGTCTTTACCGGGCGGTAGTGCTTTGGCCTGCGGGGGGGGGGGCAGACCGCTTTTTGACAAGCAGTGCCTTCCCCCGTGATCCCAGACGCACAGGTATCATCCGCATTTTATCATGTGCGGCAGCGATCATTCTGCCAATGGTGGAAACACTAGGACAGGCCAGATAGCGCTGTTCGCACCAGGGCTTCAGGCGAACAAAAATCTGCTCTTTACCGAGGTTTGGCAGCTCTGTCCTGAGGCGTCGAATCTCTTTCAGCACATCGGGATGCCAGTGCTTTTTTCGCCGCACTAGAGGTGCCTTACTGTGCGGGATTAGCCCCTCAGGTCCTTCCTTGTTCAGTAACTGACGCTACCAGTAAAGCGTGCGGCAGGACACGCCAAAGGCTTCAGAAGCCGCAGAAATACCGTGTTTATCCCAGAAGTGCAGAGCCTTCATTCTCATTGTTGCTATATCTGCCATCACTGAAAGCCTCAACGCATAATCGGCCGTTTGGTAGTACTTAGGATAGCCAACCATCAGATGCTGCATTTGCATAGTGCAATCTCCCCTTACTTATCCGGAGGTAATTGCAATATCTCTGTGAACTTACACAAAGCTCGTATTATACATCTAATCCAACTCATTGGAGGCATCACCAATTTTGGCTTTTCATTTTTTTCCAATTAAAAGATAATGCCGGTCACTTTCATGAACGTATTTATTTTCCTGAGAGAGGATAGTTTTATGCTGCCAGACCAGACCAGACCAGACCAGACCAGACCAGACCAGACCAGACCAGACCAGACCAGTGTACCGTT
>OGUF01000726.1_pt1 | contig 15298 bp, 10 predicted proteins | sample 1573681 | NCBI WGS metagenome assembly OGUF01 (sample SAMEA2582049, study PRJEB24529) | metagenome | biome: Human gut stool | place: China | collected 2011
TACTTGTAAGCGTGAAAACATGCCGAAGGATAATATTGAACGTGCTATCAAGAATGCGATGGGTAAGGACCAGAGCGACTATAAGGGTATGACTTATGAAGGATACGGTCCTCACGGTGTAGCTGTTTTTGTGGATACGCTGACTGATAATACTACCCGTACAGTAGCTGATGTGCGTTCCGTGTTTAACAAGTTCGGCGGTAACTTGGGAACAATGGGTTCACTGGCTTTCTTGTTTGATCACAAGTGCGTGTTCACTTTCAAGAAGAAAGACGGTATCGATATGGAGGAACTCATTCTTGACTTGATAGACTATGACGTAGAGGAAGACTACGAAGAGGATGAAGAAGAAGGTACTATCACTATTTATGGTGACCCGAAAAGCTATGCAGCTATCCAGAAACATTTGGAAGAGTGCGGTTTTGAAGATGTCGGCGGTGAGTTTACCTATATCCCGAACGATATGAAGGATGTGACTCCCGAGCAACGCGAAACCATCGACAAGATGATAGAGCGTCTCGAAGAGTTTGATGATGTACAGACGGTTTATACTAACATGAAACCGGAAGAAGGCGGAGAATAATGACATATACATACAAGACGCAAGGTACGTGTAGCAGTAACATTGAACTGAATGTGGAAGATGGTATTGTGAAAGAAGTGGCATTTTGGGGTGGATGTAATGGAAACCTGCAAGGACTTTCACGTTTGGTGAAAGGCATGCCGGTAGATGCGGTGATTGCCCGTTTGGAAGGAATTCGCTGCGGAAGACGTTCCACTTCCTGCCCCGACCAATTGTGCAAGGCATTGCACGAGATGGGGTATTGAGCCTACTGCCTGAAAGAATGGATGAGAGCCCTTGACATTGAAAGATGCCAGGGGCTTTTTTTGAACCTAACATGGAGGTATTTGTTATTATTTGAGTATTTTTACGCTCTTAATTGAACAGACACAATGAAGAATATTTTTAAAGACTTGAAACGGAGAGACCACAAACGCTATCTGGGCGGTCTGGACGTTTTTAAATATATAGGTCCCGGACTGCTGGTGACTGTGGGCTTTATTGACCCGGGGAACTGGGCATCTAATTTTGCGGCAGGGTCTGAATTTGGCTATTCATTGCTGTGGGTCGTGACTTTATCCACTATCATGCTGATTGTATTGCAGCATAATGTGGCGCATCTTGGCATTGTAACCGGCTTGTGCTTGTCCGAAGCCGCTACCAAATATACTCCTTCCTGGGTGTCGCGTCCCATATTGGGTACAGCAGTGCTGGCTTCCATCTCGACTTCGCTGGCAGAGATATTGGGAGGTGCCATCGCTTTGCAGATGCTGTTTGACATTCCCATCATATGGGGTTCTGTCTTGACTACCGTATTTGTAGTCGTCATGCTTTTCACTAATTCCTACAAGAAGATAGAACGTTCCATCATTGCTTTTGTTTCGGTCATTGGGCTCTCCTTTATCTATGAGCTGTTTCTGGTGAAGATAGATTGGTCGCTGGCTGCACAAGGGTGGGTGACACCTTCGTTCCCGCATGGGAGCATGCTGATTATCATGAGTGTGCTCGGTGCGGTGGTGATGCCGCATAATCTGTTTCTGCACTCGGAAGTGATACAGAGCCATGAATATAATAAGAAAGATGATGCATCCATCCGTAAGGTGTTGAAATATGAATTGTTCGACACGCTGTTCTCTATGATTGTGGGATGGGCCATCAACAGTGCCATGATACTGCTGGCTGCGGCAACTTTCTTTAAAAGCGGTATTCAGGTGGAAGAGTTGCAGCAGGCCAAATCCTTGCTGGAGCCGTTGCTGGGGAACAGTGCTGCCGTGGTTTTTGCATTGGCATTACTGATGGCGGGTATATCTTCCACGATAACCAGCGGTATGGCGGCAGGTTCTATCTTTGCCGGTATTTTCGGAGAATCCTATCATATCAAAGACAGTCACTCGCAGGTGGGTGTGATTCTGTCGCTGGGCATTGCACTGCTGCTGATTTTCTTTATCGGAGACCCGTTCAAAGGACTGCTGATTTCACAGATGATACTGAGCATCCAGCTGCCGTTCACGGTTTTCCTGCAAGTAGGACTGACTTCTTCGCGCAAAGTGATGGGGCAGTATGTAAACAGCAAATGGAGTACATTTGTACTTTATGCCATTGCTGCGGTGGTCACTGTGCTGAATATCATGCTGCTGGTATCCGAGTTGACATCTTGAATAATTCATTTCTAAGAAATCAAATAAGTATGAAGATTATTACATATAACGTAAATGGGCTACGGGCTGCCGTGACAAAAGGTTTTCCCGAGTGGCTGGCACAAGAGCAGCCGGATGTGCTTTGTTTGCAGGAAACGAAGCTGCAACCGGAACAGTATCCGGCAGAGGCGCTGGATGCTTTGGGGTATAAGCATTACCTATATTCTGCACAGAAGAAGGGGTATAGTGGAGTCGCTATTCTGAGCAAGCAAGAACCGGACCATGTGGAATATGGTATGGGTATCGAAGAATACGATAACGAAGGGCGCTTTATCCGTGCCGACTTCGGCGATGTGTCCGTTGTGAGTGTTTATCATCCTTCCGGTACCAGCGGTGACGAACGCCAGGCCTTTAAGATGGTCTGGTTGGAGAAATTCCAGGAATATGTATTGGAGCTGGAACGTACGCGTCCTAAACTCATTCTTTGCGGCGATTATAATATCTGCCATGAGGCAATGGATATTCACGACCCTATCAGGAATGCCACTAACAGTGGCTTCCTGCCTGAAGAGCGGGAGTGGATGACGCGCTTTCTCAATGCGGGATTCATAGATTCCTTCCGTTGGCTTCATCCCGACAAGCAGGAATATACGTGGTGGAGCTATCGCTTTAATTCACGTGCCAAGAACAAAGGGTGGCGCATTGATTATTGCATGGTGAGTGAACCGGTGCGCCCGATGTTGAAGGAGGCGAGAATATTGGGTGACGTTGTTCATTCGGACCATTGTCCGATGTTGTTGGAAATTACAGAATAATGATGATGGAAACAAAAGACAGAATCGAAAAAGCTGTGGAGCTTTTCAAGAGTGGCTATAACTGTTCGCAATCGGTAGTGGGAGCTTTTGCAGATATGTATGGTTTTACAGAAGAGCAGGCTTTCCGGATGTCCGCTTCTTTTGGTGGTGGCATAGGTCGTATGAGGCAGACATGCGGTGCTGCATGCGGCATGTTCCTATTGGCCGGATTGGAAAAAGGAGCTGTGGAAGGCCAGGACCGTGAAGGTAAGGCGGCAAACTATGCGTTGGTGCAGGAGCTGGCTACTGAATTCAAGAAACGAAATGGCTCTTTGATATGTGCTGAATTGTTGGGGTTGAGAAAACCGGAAGGTTCGTCCGTTCCGGAAGCCCGTACCGAGCAGTATTATGCTAAACGCCCGTGTGCCAGGATGGTAGAGGTAGCTGCCCAAATTTGGACCGAATACCTGGAAAAAACGTCCTCAAAGTAAGAAAAAAGAACTTTTTTACTCCTTAGTAAGAAAAAAAGTGCCTAATAACGTGTTGTATAACATAAATATACCTATCTTTGCAGCGATATAAAAACACCGACATCTCTATCTTTGGAGATGAGGATAACGTTTAACTAAAAGCAAATAGAAATGTTAAAAGAAAAAGCTGGTAATGTTGCAGGACAGATTTGGACTGCACTGAATGGCACAGATGGCTTGACTCACAAGCAAATCAAGAAAGCAACTAAACTGATCGACAAGGACTTCTTCCTGGGATTGGGCTGGTTGTTAAGAGAAGACAAGGTCTCTACTTCTGAAGTGGAAGGCGAATTGTTTGTAAAGCTGAACTAAGCGAGGAATTGATTGGAATGTTATAAAAAGATGCGTTGGTACATGAATATGTTATCAACGCATTTTTTTTATTTGCTCTGTTTTCATTATCTTTGCGCACCCAATTAATAGATAGTTATTGACAATGAAGAATATACGAAATTTTTGCATTATTGCCCATATCGACCACGGTAAATCAACCTTGGCAGACCGTCTGCTGGAATTTACCAATACTATACAAGTAACTAACGGACAGATGCTGGATGACATGGACCTTGAGAAGGAAAGAGGTATCACCATCAAGAGCCATGCCATACAAATGGAGTATACCTATAAAGGTGAAAAGTATATTCTGAACTTGATAGACACTCCGGGACACGTTGACTTCTCGTACGAGGTGTCACGTTCCATCGCCGCTTGTGAAGGAGCCTTGCTTATTGTAGATGCTTCGCAGGGAGTGCAGGCGCAGACCATTTCAAACCTCTATATGGCGATTGAGCATGATTTGGAGATTATCCCCGTCATCAACAAATGTGACATGGCAAGCGCCATGCCCGAGGAAGTGGAGGACGAAATCGTTGAACTGTTGGGCTGCAAGCGTGATGAGATTATCCGTGCTTCCGGCAAAACGGGCATGGGAGTGGAAGAGATTCTGGCTGCGGTCATTGAGCGTATCCCTCATCCGGAGGGTGACGAGGAAGCTCCGTTGCAGGCGTTGATTTTCGATTCTGTCTTCAATTCTTTCCGTGGTATCATTGCATATTTCAAGATAGTGAACGGTGTGATTCGTAAAGGGGATAAAGTGAAATTCTTCAATACAGGCAAGGAATATGATGCGGATGAAATCGGAGTGCTCAAAATGGAAATGATGCCACGTCCGGAGTTGCGTACGGGGGATGTGGGCTATATCATCTCGGGTATCAAAACCTCGAAGGAAGTGAAAGTGGGTGATACGATTACGCATATTGCCCGTCCTTGCGAAGAGGCCATCGCCGGTTTTGAGGAGGTGAAGCCGATGGTTTTTGCCGGTGTGTACCCCATCGAGGCGGAAGATTTCGAGGACCTGCGTTCTTCTTTGGAAAAGCTGCAGTTGAATGATGCTTCGCTGACTTTCCAGCCTGAGTCCTCATTGGCTTTGGGCTTTGGTTTCCGTTGCGGTTTCCTTGGGCTGCTCCATATGGAGATTGTGCAGGAACGCCTTGACCGCGAATTTGACATGAACGTTATCACCACCGTGCCCAACGTTTCCTACAATATCTATGACAAGCAGGGAAATATGACTGAAGTGCATAACCCCGGCAGCATGCCCGACCCTACTATGATAGACCGTATTGAGGAGCCCTATATCCGTGCCTCGGTGATTACCACCACTGATTACATCGGCCCTATCATGACTCTTTGTCTGGGCAAGCGTGGCGAGCTGGTGAAGCAGGAATATATTTCAGGTAACCGTGTAGAAATATACTATGACATGCCTCTTGGCGAAATAGTTATCGATTTCTATGATAAATTGAAGAGTATCTCTAAGGGATATGCCTCTTTTGACTATCATCCCAACGGTTTTCGTCCTTCCAAACTGGTGAAGCTGGATATTTTGCTGAACGGTGAGCCGGTGGATGCTCTTTCTACCTTGACACACTTTGACAATGCCTACGAATTGGGACGCCGGATGTGCGAGAAGTTGAAAGACCTGATTCCGAGACAGCAGTTCGATATCGCCATTCAGGCTGCTATCGGTGCCAAGATTATTTCCCGGGAAACGATTAAGGCTGTGCGTAAGGACGTAACGGCCAAATGTTATGGAGGTGACGTGAGCCGTAAACGAAAATTACTTGAGAAACAGAAGAGAGGTAAGAAGCGTATGAAACAGATTGGTAATGTGGAAGTACCTCAGAAAGCCTTCCTGGCAGTCCTGAAGCTGGATTGATGTCGAAAGAATGAAATCTTAAATCAAATATACTTCTTTATGATTATTTTACGTACTGTGAAAAACTTCTCGTCGCTGAATATAGCGGCGAGCATCTTGCTGTTTTTGATGGCTATTTTGGCGGCCGTTATTGCTAATTCACCAATGGCTCCGTTGTATCAGGGCTTTCTTTTGCAGGAACTGCATCTGCGCATCGGAGACTTCAACTTGTTCTCCCATGGCGGTCATCCATTGAAAATGATTGAGTTTATAAACGACTGCCTGATGACTGTTTTCTTTCTGGCCGTGGGGTTGGAGATAAAGCGGGAACTGCTGGTGGGTGAACTTTCTTCCTTTCGTAAGGCCTCTTTACCCTTTGTAGCGGCATGTGGCGGTATGCTGGTGCCGGTCATTGTCTATTCACTTCTGGTCGTTCAGGGTACTCCGGAAACGCGCGGTATGGCTATACCGATGGCTACGGATATTGCTTTTTCATTGGGGGTACTCAGTCTGCTGGGTAAGCGGGTGCCTCTGAGTCTGAAAATTTTTCTGACGGCATTTGCAGTAGTTGATGATATTGGCGGTATTCTGGTTATTGCCATTTTCTATAGTTCCGAAGTGGCATACGGATATCTTATTGTAGCTGCTGTCCTTTATTTCTTCCTTTACTATATGGGGAAATTCGGTATGACACAGAAGATATTCTTCCTGCTTATCGGGGTAATTATTTGGTATTTGTTCCTTCAGTCGGGCATTCACAGCACTATTTCCGGAGTGATACTGGCCTTTGTAATACCGGCCCGTCCCCGTTTGGATGCCGGGAAATACATTAAACGCATCCGCGACATTATCGGTGATTTTCCGGTTACCAAATCAGATAATATTATATTGACCAATGAGCAGATTGCCACTCTAAAACAAGTGGAGCGCGCTTCTGATCATGTAATTAGTCCTTTGCAATCCCTGGAAGACAATTTGCATGGTGCGGTAAACTTTGTGATACTGCCGCTCTTTGCCTTTGCCAATGCCGGTGTGGTGTTCAGTGGAGGCGGTGGCGTTGTTGGAGCTGTTAGTATAGCGGTGGCTGCAGGATTGCTTCTTGGCAAGTTTATCGGTATTTTTCTGTTTACCTGGCTGGCGGTCAAGAGTGGTTTGTCCTCAATGCCTCCGGGAATGAATTGGAGAAGTGTTGCCGGAGTATCCTTGTTGGGGGGTATTGGCTTTACGGTATCTTTATTTATTGCCAACCTTTCTTTTGCAGGAGAATATCCGGATCTGCTGAACCAGGCGAAGTTTGGTGTATTGCTGGGAACGATTGTTGCCGGTATGTTGGGATATATGGTACTGAATGCGGTGTTGCCGAAGGTTAAGAACAAATAGATCTCCACTTTGGAATACTGGACGAAGAATCGGTTCTTTAGGGATATTCGGTAAATCCTCTGAAAGATAAGTTGGGATGTGTCAATGATTTAAGAAAACGTATTCTTTGTTACAGAAACAGAAGAAATAGTCCATTATTCTTAAAAAACATTCGTATCTTTGCTGATACAAGTCGAAAAGGACCTTCCGGATATGAAGCACATAAAGGCAGTTGCCGGATACATATTGATTCTTTCTCTCTGCCTCGTGTGTGCACACCCTGCCCATGCGGAGACACGGCGTATTGCGCTGATACACTCTTTCGAGCCGGGCTATCCGCCTGCTGCGAAGGCTCTGGAACTGTTGCAAAAAGAGTTCAGCCTTCTCGGCTTGGACTGCGATGTACGCGAATACTATCTGGACTGCGACCGCTACATGGAGGAGGCAGAAAACCTCCGTATGGCCGGTTTCGTGGACGACCTCTCTGCCTGGGGAGCCGAGTTGATAGCCGTGCTCGACGACCAGGCTGCCTATGCGCTGATGGCATGCAGACACCCGTTGGCGCATGAAATACCCGTTGTGTTCAGCGGTGTGAACTATCCCAACATATCTCTGCTCCTGCAATACCCCAACATCACGGGCTATGCCGACACGCCCGATTACTTGCGTACCATACGCATGATAGAGAGTATCATGGGAAAGTCGCGCATCTGCCTGATGAACGGACAAGTGTTTCTGGACCGCAAGATATGGCATGCGTTGAATGAGCAGTGTCGTGGGCAGGGGTTCGCCATCGTGACCTCTACCGAGGGTGCTTACTTTGCCGGTTCCTCCTATCACCGTGTGCGCGAGAGGGAGACTATCAGCCCTATACTGAAACGGCAGAACATAGACGTGTTGCTGGACACCACGAAGATTGTGCGCATGACGAGCGACTCCATAGCGATACGCCATCTGATGTGGCTGGGACGCGGCGACAATACGTTGCTGCTCTACACCAAGCGAGACTATACCACCAAGCGTGTGGGCATGCTCTTCGACAATCCCACGTTTCAGACCATCAACGAGGGCTTCGGCTTTGCCGACTACTTGCTGGGAGGATATTTCACTCCACTGGAAAGCCAGATAAGATACATGGCGACCGGTATCAAGGAACGCCTCGAAGGGCGGATGCCCCGGCAGCAGGTGACGGAATGCGCCAAGCAGTACGTGCTGAACTGGCATGTGCTGCAGAAGTATGGCATCCCGCTCGAGAGCATTCCGGCAGAGTACACTGTGATGTATATCCCTTTTTCGGAGCGCTACCGCTATCCTATACTTATCGGTTCCATCTTGGGCGCAGTCTTCGTGCTGACGGTGATAGTCTTGCTCTCCTTCAGCCTGCTGCGCGAACGCAGACGCAAGCGTGAGGCACTGCGAAACCTCCTCTACGAGCATGAGACCCTCTGCCTGGCCATCGAAGGAAATTCTACCTACGCCTGGCGACTGGAGGGAGATTCCGTGTCCTGCGACTCGCAGTTTTGCGAGCTTATTCATCATCGCCCCGGCCGTCTTCTGCTCGATGAAATCACTCCCTACATCCATCCCGACGACTTACCCGCCTTCCGCAAGAACATAGCGGCAAGGCATGAACGCACGCACCACAAGGGGCAGTATCGCTGTAACTTCACCGGTGAGTTCCAGTGGTGGGAGTTCAGCTACAATACCATCCACACCCCCGGACACGCACCCATCATAGCCGGATTGCTGCAGAATATCCAGGAACTGAAAGACCACGAGCAGGAGCTGATAGAATCCCGCGAGCTGGCGGAGCAGGCCGAACTGAAACAGTCGTTCCTCAACAACATGAGCCACGAGATCCGCACTCCGCTCAATGCCATTGTCGGCTTCTCGGATATGCTGGCCAATGAGCCGGAGTTTTCAAACGAAGAGCGGCAGGAGTTTGTGGACATTATCAACACCAATACCAAACTGCTGCTGAAGCTGGTGGGCGATGTGCTGGAACTGTCGCGCATCGAGTCGGGTAACCTCTCGTTCACCTTTCAGCGGGAGAGCGTGTGCCGGTTGCTCGATGACGTCTATCAGACGCATAGCCTGCTTATCCGGCCGCCGTTGCAGTTCCTCAAGGATTTCCCTCCCGAAGATGTGCAGGTGAATGTAGACCCCATGCGACTGACACAGGTACTCACCAACTTCCTGAACAATGCCAACAAGTTTACGAAAGGAGGCAGCATCCGGCTGGGGTATTGCTGTCCGTCCGGCATGAGCGAGGTACATCTTTATGTGGAAGACACCGGCATAGGCATTCCGCACAGCGAGCAGAAGATGATTTTCGAGCGTTTCTACAAGCGCAGCGAGTTTTCCCAAGGCGTCGGGCTGGGCTTGTCCATCTGTGTGCTCATTGTCGAAAAGATGGGAGGACGCATCGAACTCCAGTCCGAGGAAGGCCGTGGAAGCCGTTTCACAGTGGTACTGCCTTGTATTGAATAAATCCTTAAAAAATGTAATCGCGTTGTAATGCCTTTATATATAATTTTGCGTATCTTTGCCAATGTTTTAAGAAATATAACGTTTTAAGAAACTAATTTAAAAGACATTATGTTAAAGAGAGTAAGAATTATACTGACGGTGCTGCTGTTACTGGCCACCGTGGGTGTAGATGCGCAGGTCACCACAGCTTCTATGGCGGGTAAGGTGACGGATGCAAGTAATGAGCCCATTATTGGTGCCACTGTCCAGGCGGTGCACCAGCCTTCCGGTTCGCGCTACGGAACCGTGACCAATGTCGACGGACGCTATTCCATCCAGGGTATGCGCACCGGTGGTCCCTATCGGGTAGAGATTTCCTATATCGGCTATCAGACAGTTATTTATAAGGACATCACTCTCCAACTGGGCGAGGTGTATAACCTGAACGTAGAGATGAGCGAATCTTCCGAGCTGCTGAACGAAGTGATTGTGACGGCTGCCAAGACCAAGTTTACCGCCGAAAAGACGGGTGCCACTACCAACATCTCTTCTGCACAGATAACGCAGCTCCCTACCGTGAACCGCAGTATCAGCGACATCGCCCGCCTTTCTCCCTACGCCAACGGCATGAGCTTTGCCGGAGGTGACGGACGTTCCACGAACTTCACCATCGACGGTGCCAACTTCAACAACAACTTCGGACTGAGTTCCAACCTTCCCGGTGGCGGAAATCCCATCTCGATGGATGCCATCGAAGAAGTGCAGGTAGTTGTCGCCCCGTTCGACGTACGCCAGACGAACTTCATCGGTGGCGGCATCAATGCCATCACCAAGAGTGGTACGAACACATTCAGAGGTACTGCCTATACCTATTACCGCAACCAGGACATGCGCGGTAACCGCATCAACGGCGAGGACCTGGGAGCACGTTCCGATGAGTCCAAGACTACCTACGGCTTCACGCTGGGTGGTCCCATCATCAAGAACAAGTTGTTCTTCTTTGTGAACTACGAAAAAGAGAAGACTCCGGGAGAGGTTATAAAGTATCGCGCGCGCGAGGACGGTGAAGATGCGAAAGGTATGGTGTCCCGTACACTGAAGTCGGACATGGAGAAGGTGTACAACCATCTGAAGGACAAATACGGCTATGATGCAGGCTCCTACACCAATTTCCCTGCCGACGAGGAGAACACCAAGCTGCTGGCCCGCATCGACTGGAACATCACGGACCGCCATCGCTTGAGCCTCCGCTACAACAATACGAAGAATACGGCTTGGAATGCCCCGAACGGCAACTCTTCCGATACGGGATATCGCCTGAACAATACTTACCGCGTAGGTACACAGTCTATGGCGTTTGCCAACAGCATGTATTCCATGGACAACAAGGTGCAGTCTTGGGCGGCAGATTTGAACAGCCGCTTCACCGATAAGATTTCCAATCAGTTGCTGTTCACCTACACCAATATAGAGGACATGCGCGGCACCAATTCTTCTCCTTTCCCCTTCATCGACATCATGGCAGGCAAGGACGAGAATGGAAACCAGATTCTGGAACCGTACATGAGCGCCGGTTACGAGTTGTTCACCTACAACAACGGTGTGAAGAACAAGATTACGAACATTACCGATAACTTCACCTTCTTCACCGGTAACCACAAGCTGACGGCAGGTCTTAGCTATGAGCACCAGTTTGCCAACAACGCCTATATGCGTAACGGTACGGGATATTACCGCTATAACAGTCTGGAAGATTTCCTGAGTGGCGCAGCTCCCGAATCATTCGCTTTGACTTATGGCTTCAACGGTGTGGCCAACCCCAATGCTCAGGTTACCTTCAACCAGCTTGGTTTCTATGCCCAGGATGAATGGAACCTCGGCAACAGTCTGAAACTGACCTACGGTATCCGTTTCGACAACTTGATGTTCGACAACGACGACCTCCAGAGAAACGATGCCATCTATGAGCTTGACTTCGACGGGCAGCACATCGACACTGGCAAGTGGCCGGATTCCAGATGGCAGATTTCTCCCCGTATAGGTTTCGTTTGGGACGTGTTCAAGGACAAGTCGCTGAAAGTACGTGGAGGTACGGGTGTGTTTACCGGACGTCTGCCGTTGGTTTTCTTCACCAATATGCCGACCAATGCTTCTATGGTACAGAACTCCGTTACCTTTAAGACCCAATATGACAATGGAAAGGTGGTGGGCCATGATTCCCGTCTGGACCAGTTGGCAGGCGGCATGATTACGGACATGAACCAGATAATCGACAAGTTCAACCTCCCCACCACGATTGAGAAACACGTGGCGGGAAGCAAGATTTCCGGTGTGGCTCAGGACTTCAAGATGCCGCAGGTGTGGAAGTCGTCTATCGCGGTGGACTATCAGGTACCCGTATCTTTCCCCTTGACCGTGACGGGAGAGTTCATGTTCACGAAGAATGTGAATGCCGTTACCATCAACAACATCAATATCAAGAACCCCGACGAATGGAAGTACAATAAGCTGACCACCGTCAAGGGCGCTGATGGAAAAGACGTGACAACTACGGAACTGCTGCATACGGGTATGCAACGTTTCAATGGTGCGGATAACCGTATGGTGTACTCTTATTCTCTTTATGACAACCCCGACAAGAATGTGAAATATGCAGGCGACTTCGTGCATTACAATGGCAAGAATGCCGTGGTACTCGACAATACATCCAAAGGCTACGGCTATACGGCAAACATCACGGTGAATGCCCAGCCGGTGGACGACCTGATGCTGATGCTGGCCTATACGCACACGGAGTCCAAAGAAGTTTCCGGTCTTCCGGGCAGCGACCCCATCTCTACTTGGCAGGGACTGAACACGATTGACGGTTCCAATTATGTGGATGCACAACGTTCACAGTATGTGGTTCCCGACAAGGTGATTGCTTCTGTGGGCTACTACATTCCCTTCAGACACAAAGGCCTGCTTCGCGGCACACACCTGAATCTGTTCTATTCCGGTTATTCTTCCGGTGGTTACAGCTTTTGCTACACCAACGACATGAACGGCGACGGCATCAACAACGACCTGATGTATATTCCGAAGGATGATAGTGAAATCAACTTCAAGACAGAGGAAGACCGCGTTGCTTTCTGGAAATTCGTAGAGCAGGATTCGTACCTGAAGAATCACAAAGGACAGTATGCTGAGGCTTATGCCGCTCGCGCTCCGTGGGTACACCGTTTCGATTTCCGTCTGCTGGAGGACTTCGAATTCAAGATTGGCAAGACTAAGCATTGCTTCCAGTTGAGTTTCGACATCATGAACGTGGGTAACCTCATCAACTCCAAATGGGGTATCTCCAAGACCAACACCGTTTCCAACAGCAACCGAATCCTGAAGTATGAAGGGGTGAAGAGCGCCACTGACCTGACTCCGGTATTCTCCATGTATAAGGTGAACGGTGAATATCCTACCAAGACTTACGACACCTATCAGAACTACAGCGAATGCTGGAAACTGCAAGTCGGTATCCGTTACGTGTTCAACTAATCGGGTGCAGATAACCTCCGTTGAATGGCGGAATATGATAAGGCAAGGGCTGTTCCGGGATTTCCGGGACAGCCCTTATTGTTTTTGGCTTTCTTTACTTTATTGTATTTCAACCTCCATAATCACTGGATTGTGGTCGCTGCACAAATCCAGGTCTGGAGAGTAGTATGCAATACCCTTCAGGCTGGGGGAGTGGAAGATGTAGTCAATACGCAACATGCGTTTGGCATAGCGGTAGGTGTACATGTATCCGTTTCCGGCAGTGCGGAATCCGTCTTTGAGGGTTTTCCTCAAATGATGGTAGGTGTAGGAGGAAGGTATTGAGTTGAAGTCGCCGCATAGCAGCACGGGATAGGGGCTGGTCTTAGCGTAGTGGCTGATGACGTAAGTCTGCGTGGCCCGCTTCATGAAGTTTTCGTGCAGGGTGCCTGCGGCATCTTTGGCTGCCTGGACTTCGCGGCGGGTGTCGTCGGTGGCCAGCTCGCGTTCCCACTTCCTGCGCTTCTGGCTAACGCTGGTGGTCTGCAGGTGGTTGTTTATCAGACGTATGGTATCCGTACCCATCACTACATCGCACATCATGCTACAGTTGGAGCTGTGCTGGTAAGTGATGAAACGGTGGTTCGCCAATGGATAGCGGCTGAATACGGCGATAGGCAGTACGCCCTTGACGGAGTCTTCAGAAGGGATGAGCGCGTGTGACCAATGCGAGAGTACGCGCCGTATGCTGTCTGTGGGGAAATCGCTGTTGTCTCCGAACTCCTGGAAGCACAGCACATCCACGCCCTCCTGCTGCATGTACCGGGCTATCTCCTTGCAGGAATAACCGGTAATCTCACCTCCAAAGTTGTGTATGTTGTAGGTGGCTATCTTCAGATACTTGCCTGCCGGGGTTTTGTCTTTCGGCAGGTGGAGCTGGAAGACAGACGTCAGATATCCCCAGTTGCAGAAGAATGCCACCAGCGGAACCAGTGCCCAGCGCTTACGGGCCAATGCCCAGCAGAGTGCCGTTATCAGATTGACAATCAGGAGTACGGGCACTGCCAGCCCCAGTAATGGCATGATGACGGAATCGACCGGAGCTACATTTCCTGAGAAGGCTGCCATTATGGTGATGGTGGCCAAGACGAATGTCGCTGCTATCAGACAGATGTAGAACAGACCTTTTACGGCGGACTTTCCCATGTTGTTTGCTTATTTATTCACTACGTTCACCGGCTTGCCGTCTTGGTAGGCCTTGATGTTCCCGAGCATAATCTGCATGAGGCGTTCGCGCGCGGCGGTGCTTGCCCAGGCAATGTGCGGAGTGATGTAGCAGTTGCGGGCGGAGAGCAACGGATTGTCGGCACGGGGAGGTTCTTGCGAGAGTACGTCTACGCCGGCGGCATAGATGGTACCGTTGTTAAGTGCGTCGGCAAGGTCTTGTTCGTTGATGAGCGGGCCGCGTCCGGTATTGATGAGGATGGCGGTGATGGAGCCTCCATAGATGGCGCCGCAGAAAGTGCCCAGCAGCATCATAATGCCTGCTTGATCAAGGGAAAAAGTAAACGGGAGTAGAATGGAGACCGCCATAACGGCAGATAGGCCGGGCATCGCCCCGCACAGGATACCGAAAAACACGCCCAAAAACATGTAAATTAGGCTGGTAGGCGTAAATACCAACGCTGCAGCTTGCAGAAAAGCATCCATAGAATCGCTCCCTCCTTATCAAGAGAACAACGTGCCCATAGGCAGCGGGACCCGCAGGGCCACATCAAAGCTCAGCCACACGAATACACAGATCACGACGGTCAGTCCCGCCAGGAGTTTGACATTACGCTCACCATGGATAAACATACATACTGGCAACATAAATAGGATGCCGATATAAATTCCCAGGAAATAAATAATTGCACCAGTGGCTATCAGTGTCAGCGATACCAGCACCATCCGTTTGAATCCCACAGTCTTAAATGCAAATGGAGAACTGCGGGTTTCTTTTTTGCTGAAAAGCCCCTGGAGAATTAGCACGATGGACAGAGATCCCATAACGACCGACAGGCACTTCGGCCAGAAGCTGGGACCCAGTGAATCTGTCATCAGCATGCTGGTCATTCCCAGGGATTCCACATAGGCGAAGATCGACAGGGCCAGAAAGATGATCCCTGTGACTACGTTTGCTTTTTTCAACGGTATCCCTCCCGCAAGAATGTTGCAGGCGCACGGAACAGGACCTGTTC
>OGUF01000746.1_pt1 | contig 14819 bp, 12 predicted proteins | sample 1573681 | NCBI WGS metagenome assembly OGUF01 (sample SAMEA2582049, study PRJEB24529) | metagenome | biome: Human gut stool | place: China | collected 2011
ACTCTAATAATGCAGAACCTACACCGGCTTTCCATGTCTCAGATGGAATAGTAGAGAAGTTCCATGTTACAGAGTATTTACCATCAGCGATGTACTGGTTAGAAGCCTGGATAAATACATTGTCTGCTTCATATTCGCCTGTGAATGTATCAAATGGTGTTGTAAATCCCATTTCATGAGCCATGGATTCACGTCCTGCGTCAGATGTGATAACCCAGTTCAGGAAATCAAGTGTTGCCTGCTGATCTTCTGCAGAAGCTTTGCTGTTTACACACCAGTAGTTCTCAGAACCTGTGCAGAGTCCCTGATTCTCTTCTCCCTCAACACCAATATAGATTGGCATCATGCTCATGTCTTCAGCGGTTACAAGATAACCATTCTCTTCATTTGTGGGGTTGCCATACTCCCATGTACCATTCTGGTAGAATACTGCCTCTTCCATACCGAATTCAGATTCTGCTTCATCACCTGTCTTAGATGAGAGCATTCCCGGATCACAAGTGGAATCTGTAATGTATAAATCCCAGATCTGTTTGTAATTGTCAAGGTATGTTCCTTCTATTGCATCTGTAGAATTAATTCCTTTGTCTTTGTATTCATAGTAAATTGGAAGATTTGCCAAATGAGTTTTAAATCTCCAGTCAGATGATCCATCCATACCTGCGGAAGTAAATGCTCCCTGAAGATCGTATCCAAACTTCTCATTAATCTCATCTAATCTGGACTGGATATCATCTGCAACTGCTTTTAATGTCGCAAAGTTGTTGATCTCATCAACAGAAGAAATCACTGCGTTGTCCATTGTGCAGTAGTCATTTAAGATTGTCTTATTGTAAATGATACCGTAAGTCTCGATAACATAAGCGATACCCTGTACTGCGTTTCCATCTTTTAATACAAAATCATCACTTTTCAGATGTGAATATAACTCACTGCCTGAAAGATCCATGCAATAATCTTTCCAGTTTGCAAGTCCTACAGGTCCGTTTACCTGGAATAAGGTTGGTGCTTCTGATTTTGCCATCTCTGATTTTAATGTCTGCTCATATGTACCATCTGCAGCCGTGATAACTGTAACCTCTGTTCCAGTCTCTGCTGTGTATTTTGCTGCCAGATCCTGCCACTGCTGATCCTGTTCCGGTTTAAAGTTCAGATAATAAACGGAACCACTTCCTGATGCTGCTGCATCTGTTTTCACATCTCCTGCTTCTGTTGTACTTGCTGTTGCATCTGCACTGTTTGCACTGTCTGCATTGGAAGCATCACTGCCGCATCCTGCAAATAAAGTTGCTGTCATTGCTGTAGCAAGCATTACTGATAAAACTTTTCTCTTCATGTCGTTTCCTCCCGTATACTTTCTGCACATCTGTATTGTGCAATGATTGTTCTGGCACTCTGCCACTTCGCTGAAATGTTCCCGGTAACATTTTCGGTATTGTTTTCGGTAACGTTTTCAGTTGATAATTGAATTATATTCTTTTTTCATAAAAAAGCAATACTGAATCGTTATCTTCTCTATATTTCATAATTTTTGTTTTTGTTTTTTGTGCAAATTGTATATCAGCAAGATACTTTTTTCTTATTTTTATTTTTCTGGTGGAAATTTGCTCAAAGTATTACTTTCTGCCCTGCCGCTTTTATTTCATGAAATTAGAATACAATGATGTTTTACATTGAAAAAGATTTTTTGAAATGCTACTATAATATTATAGAAATGAAATCCGGGCACTGCCGTTTCATTCTGATCAAAATGGAAAGTGGAAAGAACATATGAAAGAACTGATCCGTCATAAATTACAACATGATTTCAAACGAATAAAAACCTCTGCCAAATGGGTGCTTTTCTCCATCGTCTCCGGACTGCTTGTCGGTGGTGTTGGCACACTCTTCTATTTCGGCATGTATGTGGTCACACTGACCAGAACCAAAAACCCGTGGCTTATTTTTCTGCTCCCGGTGAGTGGTATCCTGATCGTCGGATGTTACCGCCTGCTTCATGATGAAAAAGATACCGGAACCAACCTTGTATTATCTGCGATACATTCCGATGAAGATCTGCCGCTGCGCATGGCTCCGCTGATTTTTATCTCCACACTCATCACCCACCTGTTTGGTGGTTCTGCCGGACGTGAAGGTGCTGCGTTACAGCTCGGTGGAAGTATCGGAAACGGTCTTGGGAAACTGTTCCGCTTTGATGAAAAAGACAAACACATTATGATCATGTGCGGCATGAGCGCCGCTTTCTCTGCATTGTTTCGCACACGAATGGCGGCGGCTGTCTTGTCCATGGAGGTTGTCAGGGTCGGCGTTATATATTATGCAGCGTTAGTCCCGTGCGTGATCTCCTCACTGGTCGCACATGCTGTTGCAGAATTCTTTGGCGTCTCACAGGAAATGTTCCTGATTGATCAGATTCCTGCTTTTAAGATCACAAGTTCTGTAAAAATCTCTGTCCTTGCGATTCTATGTGCCGGTGTCAGCATTATTTTCTGTGTCATGCTGCATCAGTCAGAACACCTTTATAAGAAGTTTTTCAAAAATCCTTATGTGCGCATTTTCGCCGGTGGATGTTTCGTACTCATTTTAACGCTGCTTGTGGGCAACGAGAGCTATAACGGTACGGGAATCAATATCATTGAACAGTGTATTGACGGCACGGTCCGCCCGGAAGCCTTTTTTATGAAAATGCTCTTTACTGCTTTAACATTAGGTGCCGGATTTAAAGGTGGCGAGATTGTTCCATCGTTTTTTACCGGGGCGGCATTTGGCTGTCTGTTTGGAAACCTGTCAGGCTTTTCACCGACACTCTGTACGGCAGTCGGCATGGCCGCAGTTTTCTGTGGAGTGACAAACTGCCCGATCACTGCCCTGCTCATCAGCTTTGAGTTGTTCGGCTATGACGGCATGCCTTACTTTTTGCTTGCCGTTGCATTCAGCTACATGCTTTCCGGATACTATGGTCTATACAGCAGCCAGAAAATTATTTACTCCAAATATAAGACCAATTATATCAACCGCAAAACACATTAAAAAACTTCCCACATATCCGGTTTTCCTGCGATATGTGGGAAGTTTTTTAATGTTCTTCCCTGGTGGCTTTCAGAAGATCAAGCAGTCCTTTTTCCTTGATCAGCGCAATGCCCTGCCCCTCATCACCAAGCACAATGAGATTATCTCCGGGCTTGATATCGAATATCTTTCTGGCTTTTGCCGGGATCACGATCTGACCTTTCTCACCTACTTTTACCATGCCGAAAATGTGTTTTCCCTTCGGTGGAACTTCTAAGCCAAGAGAATCATTTTTTTCATAATTGATCAGGTCATCCACCGTCACGCCAAAGACATCTGCGAGCCTTTTGCACCTTTCGATATCCGGCAGGGATTCCCCCGTTTCCCTTAATTAAAGATATTGTTGGGTAAAAAAGAAAGGTCAGTCGATTTTGCCGATGAAGCGGTAGTAGATTTCTACTTCCTGCTCACGGCTTCCGTCCTCGCCCTTGACAGCTTCGTGGACGGTTATTTTTTCAATTAGAGTGTTCAGAAGTTCGGCGGTCAGCTCCACAGGGTTGACATACTGTTTCATCAGGGCAATCCACTTTTCAGCATCCGCTGCGGTCTGTACGGCGGCTTCCATCGTTTCGTGAAGCTGTCTTATTTTTGTTTCAAGCTCCTTTTGCTCGTTCTGGTACTTCTCGGACAGCATATTGAAGTTATACTCGGTTATGCGTCCGGCAGACCAGTCCTCATACATTTTAGCAAACAGCCCGTCAACCTCGGCTTTACGCTTCTCTGCCTTTTTCAGCTCCGCAGCCTGCTTTTTCTTCGCAGAGTTTCTTTCCCTGTCGCTGGCATTGAGCAGGCGTTTCAGCAGCTTGTCCTCGTCTTTCTGTGCCAGCATAGACCAGTATTGCAGTCTTGCAAGCACATAGGCATACAGTACATCATAGCGGATATAGTGCATGGAACACTGGCGTAATCCCTGTCCGTTCTTGCTGCAATGGTAGTACCCGTATGGGTTTTTGTTCTGCTTGTTTTCCCCATAGGCTAAAGACCATCCGCAGTCTGCACATTTTATCAATCCTGCGAAAATCTGTGTCGTACCGTTTCTGCGTTTCCTGCGTCTGCTTGCAATCAGCTCCTGAACTTTTTGGAACACTTCTTCGGAAATGATGGCTTCGTGGGTATTTTCCACACGATACCATTCTTCCTGCGGCTTCCGCACCTTTTTCTTGTTCTTGAATGAAATGTTGCTCTGCTTGTTGTGAACGCTGTGACCGATGTAGGTTTCCTCTTTCAAAATGCTCTTGACCTGTGCAATCGTCCACGCATAGGCTTTTTCTGCGGGCGCACCGGCGTAGATATTAGCGAAAGTCCCGTATCTTTCATAGTTCAGCCAGCCGGGGGTAGGTACTTTTTCCTCCACCAGAATCCGTGTAATGCTGGCGGCACCACGCCCGTGTACGGCAAGGTCAAAAATCTTCTCTACAATCCAGCGTGTTTCCGGGTCGATCAGAAGATGACCTTTTTTGTCCGGGTCTTTTACATAGCCCAGCGGTGCATAGGCTCCATAGTGTGCGCCATTGGCAAATCTTGTGTGCATGGCAGCCTTGACCTTTTTGCTGGTCTGTCGGGCGTGCATTTCATTCAGGATGTTTAAGAACGGTGCAAGCTCGCTTTCTCCGTTGATGGTGTCCACATTGTCATTGATGGCAATGTAGCGTACTCCCTTGCTGGGGAAATAGATTTCCGTGTACTGACCGGTCAGGATATAGTTTCTTCCCAGACGGGATAAGTCCTTTGTGACAACGCAGTTGATTTTCCCGTCTTCGATGTCATCAATCATCCTTTGGAAACTTGGACGCTCGAAATTTGTCCCGCTCCATCCGTCGTCAATGTACTCGTCTACAACGGTCAGCCCATGCTCTGCGGCATACTGTCTAAGCATCATGCGCTGGGTCTGGATACTGCCGCTTTCCCCCTGTAATTCATCGTCACGGCTCAATCTCAAATATAGTGCAGTGTTATAAATCGTTGTATTGTATGGTTGTTTCACGGTTAAAAATCCTCCTTCTAAAAGAAACAACCCACGCTTATACAATACTCGCTGGTACAAGTATATCATAAGCGTGGGCTGATTGACAGTCGTTATTCCGTATTTTTTCAGGAAGCGGCGGCAGCGTGCTGGATCACATCTTCCAGCAGGCTGTCAAGCGGCTTCCCATCCTGTGCGAAATGCTCCGATACCTTGATACGGACTTTCCCCATGACAAAATACTGGGTGCCGTCTTTTTCGGTAAGCAGGGTGCCGCTGTTTTTGTTATTGCTCTCGTTTTTGCTTTTTGCCATAGGCAGTTACCTCCATAAATGAAATATGCCCGACAAGGGAATGTCAGACAGGTGTACAGCCGCAGACTGTCTCCGTGTCAACCAAACCGTGTCAACCGGCAGAAAAGACTTTGAAAACAATCCATAGGCGCTCTATTATTACTTTTTACTTTTTCTTTGATTTCTTGGTTGACATGGTTGACAAAGGAGAGAAATGCCCCAAATATCAGGCTTTTCCCCGTCAACCGGCTGTCAACCGAAGCGTCAACCAAACTGTCAACCGGTGGCTTTTCAGAATGGCAGTTCCATTTGCCGGGCTTCTTCTTCCGTGATTTCCTGAAAACCGTCCCCCTCCGGCGGGTCTTGGTTGACACGCTCCCAGCCTTTTTGAGAACCGTATTTCTTATACCGCTTCGGGCTTTTGTAGGCTACCCAGCCCTGTATGATGCCGCCCGCAATGCCGGTATTCATAATCTCGCAGATTGCCCGTGTCTCCCAGTCTGCCGGGGAATTTAAGTTCCCCAGCGCTTCCTCATAAAGCTGCTTGGAGCATACCCTGTCGCCGGTGTAGTCCTCCAAATAGGCGTAGATCATGCCAGCCTGTGTGTCCTCCTGCATGAAGTCCTGCTGATGGGCGTTCAGGTATCGGTTCATTTCTATGCTGAATGACAGCTTATACTTCCCGCTGCGGTAAACCGTCATGGCTTCCGCCCACATCTGTTCGATATACGCCCTCGCCGCCGCTTCATCGTCCAGTATGTGAACCTCCGCCCGTTCCGGGTACACCGTCACGGGGAGAAAGCGCCGGTTGCCGGTGCGGTCACGGGGCAAAAAGTCCTGCCGGTTGGTCGTCCCTCCAAATACACATTGCCGCAGCCGGTCTGCCGGATGTGTCTCATACGGCACTTTGTAGGTTTCTTTCTGGCGGCTTAAGAATGACTTGATTTCCTCAATACTCTTGGCGTTGGCTGTGGCAATCATCTCCGACATCTCGATAATCCAATGCCCTTGCAGCTTGCGGTACACATTTTCATCGTCCAGCTTTTTCAAATCGTCTGAAAACCATTCGTCCCTGCCTGCCAGCAGCCGGAAAAAGGTAGATTTCCCGGCTCCCTGACCACCAACCAGACAGAGCATGACCTCAAACTTGCTCCCCGGTCTGAATACCCGCCGGATGGCTCCCATCAGGAACAGTTTCAAGGCTTCATAGGTGTATTCGTCCGTATCGGCTCCCAGAAAGTGATGCAGGGCGTAACGGATGCGCTCTGTGCCGTCCCATTGCAGGCTGTTCAGGTAATCCCTGACTGGATGGTAGCGGTTTTCATTGGCAACAATCTTGATGGCGCTCTGCACCTTTTTCTCGCTGGTAAGCCCGTAATTTTCTTCCAGATACAAAAGCAGGTAGTTCATGTCCATGTCGGTCAGCGTGGTACTGGTGCGCTCCCAGCCCAGCGGCTTCACAATGTCAATCTGCTCCGTCAAAAGGTTCAGGCGCAGCGCCCCACGAAACAGAGGGTCACGCTGGAACACCGTCAGGCAGTTTCGGATGCTGTTCTTCACGCCGCCTTTCTGCGTCCCCTCTAATGTTTCCCGGATTTCTGCCGGTGTCTGCGCCGGTTCCATTGTGTCCATCGTCCTTTTGACCGCTTCCTGCGTTTCCGGCGGCAAGCTCTGAAATTCGCTGTTCAAGCCGCAACACCTCCTTTCCCTGTGCGGCGATCAATGCCGCTTTTTCTTCTATTTCTCCGTATAACAAAATATCCAAAAGGTATTCTGTGTAGCTTATCCTCTGCAACGCTTCCACAAAAAGAGGATGCCAGATGGCATCCTGCGGCTGTGGGGCGTATGCTGTTTTCCAATGCTCCAGCAGGCGCAGATAATCGCATAGCACCCGGAAACAATACCGTTCCGTTTCCTGAAATCTCTGCTCCGCTGATTTTTGTCGGGGCTGTGACCTGTTGTGACGCTTCCTATCTGGCGGCGCATTGCCGGATTTCTCATAGGAAACACCGAAGTCCTCCGCAAGCCTGACCGCAGCTTCCCGTTTCCCCAATCCATGCAGCAAAGCGGCAAAGTCGATCACATCCCCGGAAGCCCCGCAGCCGAAGCAGTAAAAGCGGCTGTCCACTTTCATGCTGGGCGTGCGGTCATTGTGGAATGGACAGCAGACCATGCCGTTTCTCCCCACCCGGATTCCATAGAATGAAGCAGCCTGCCGGGTGGTAACAGACTGTTTCACCGCTTCAAATACATTCAAATGCTCCCTCCATAAAAATACTGGTAGCGGTAAAGCTGCCGGTTATATCATAGCTCCATCTCATGTTTCTTTCTCTGTACTGCCTGTGGCTGCTCCCTCCGGCGCAGTGCGGTATCTACGGCGTTCTGCACCTGCCGCAGCCGTATCACTTCCTCCCGGAGTGGCTTGTGCTGCGGAGACAGTTCGGCATACTCTGTTTTTAACTGTGCGTATTCCTGTTTCCATGCTTTCAGGGCAATGGGTTTTCCGTCCAGTTTTTCTTTCAGAATACGGCGGGCGGCATAAAACAGCCGTAACTCCGCATCGTGGGATGTTTCAAATTTCTCCCTCTGTTTCTTAAACTTGGCATTGTTCAATTCCGTATGGACAGGTTTTAGCCGCTGGTAATTCTCGCCCTCCCGTATCAATTCCTGCAATTCCTTTATCCGGGCAGATTTCTTTTTCATGGAGCCGCTTAATGCTTCAAATTCTTCACTGACAGAGGAAAGACGCTCCTGCAAATCCTCTAATGTGAGCAGCTTGTTTTCCGTCAGATAATTGACGGCTTCGGCAAACTGCTTTAAGTTTCCGGTTCTGGCTTTATTGCTCCATGCCCCTGCGTTGCGCTGGTTGTAATAAGCGATCAGCAGGTCGGCAAGGCTCGGTGTCTGGGGTTTGGAAAGTTCTTCTTTTACCTCTGCCATCCAGACAAACAGGGCTTTGATCTTCTTCCTCACATCCTGCATGAGCCGGTTGGTGGCTTTAATCCAGCGGTTCAGTTCCCCTTTCTCGGTGCGGATGCCCTTTGCTTCCATCTGCCGGACATTAGCTCCCTCGTGGACAGTAGGTATCAGGTCAAGCCCCTGCCGCACATAGGAACGGTGGTCGATACGCACATCCAGCCCTTTTTCCTCAAATTTTGTATTAACGGCAGCCGCCCACTGCTCCCGCCAGTGTTCCAGCGTTTCCGGCTCATGCCAGTCTGTTGTATGGACAGCGTTAAACATATAATCGCCGTTTTTATCCCGGATTCGGTTTCCATCTTCATCAAGAAGATATTCCCGCCGCTGTTTTTGTCCCCATGTGCCATCCGGGTTCAAAGGGCGCATGGTTGTCATCACATGGAAATGCGGGTTAGGGATGCCGCCGTCCTCTTTCTCCGGGCTGTGAAAAGCAAGATCGGCAATCATGCCTTTTGCCACAAACTGCTCCTGCACGAACTTCCTCGCCAGTTCCATGTTTTCTTCCAGCGTCAATTCATTCTGCATGGCAATATCAAAGGAATAGGCAAGCTGTGCTTTTGGATGTTTCTCGCAGCTCTCCACAGCATTCCAGAGGGTCGCCCGGTCAAGATATATTTCCGGCGCATGGGGCGGCAGCATGATTTCCGAAGCGATCACGCCGCCCTTTTTGGTGTAGTCGCTGACTTCTCCATAGTAGCTGCTGTAAAGACGCTCCCCGGCTCGGTAGGCTGCGCTGGCAATGGCGCTCTGACCGGCGCTGCGCTTTATCTGTGCGATTGAAAAATGATAAAGTGCTATCCTTAGTCACCGCCTTTCTCCTGCCCGGAAATACGGGCGTGGTTCTCTGTGGCAGACCGGATGAAATGCTCCGCCTGCGGCAGATTCAAAATGCTTTCCATGAGGGAATAAAATTCCGCTTCGGATAGCTCCTTTGTCTGTGGTGCAATGCTCTCAATAGCTGCCCCACGGGTAATCAGCCGGTGCGTCCTCTGTTTCCGGGAACCGCTTTCCAGATACGCCTGCCGGTTTTTCAAACGCTGCATTTTCCGTTTTTCCTGTTCCAGCAGGACAGTGGTTTTTTCATATTCCTGCTTCAACTGTTCCAAAGATTTTTCCATGTTCTCACATCCTTTGCTGATAAGATAAAGAAAGACCATCCGCAGACAGTCCGTGTGTCAGTGCTTCTATAAAACCCGATGAAAAGGGAAAACCGCAGAGCGGATTTCTCTTTTCGGCGGGTACACAGGGGATAGCCGCTTTAGCGGCGCAAGGGGGTGTAGCCACCTTGTCGGAGCGAAGCGAACGCAGACCTCGGATTGCTGATTTTATCAGCGGCAGAGGTAAGCTCCGCAGGACGCACGATACATGGTCTTTAGACTATGTATAGAAGTGCGCCCTTAGTTCCTAAGGGATTTTGCCGTTTCCGGCAGTCTTGTCCTTTTTCTTGGAACGCTTGGAAAGATACTTCGGGCAGTCAACCACAACCGCCCGGAAGCTCTGTTTACATTCGTGCTGGCATTTCCGGCACAGTTCGTTGTAAGTGATACGGCTGCGGTCATTTAAGAAGAAAGACCATTCCAACCGCCGCTTGTTACTCATTCTTGCCATAACCGGCTCCTTTCTCCGTTTCTATCTGATGTACGCAGATAGGCTGTTTTGATGTAGCGTCTCGGTATCATTTTTAAGTTTTTTTCCCTCTGTATGCCCCTTTGGAAAGTGCGGCAGTATTGCAAGTCAGGGAATGATACCTCACGCTTATTTGTCGCTTCCCGGTACGGTTTCGGAGCCTTTTGCCATCCATTCAAAGAAAGCAATTTTGCTGACCTTGATAAGTCTGCCCCTGCGGAACGCTGGAAAGCCGGGTGTGTGTACCAGCTCATAGGCGCTCGCTCTTGAAATTCCCATAATCCGCTGAATGTCCGCCACATCCAGAACCAGCGGTAAATCCTCGTAGCTGTTCAATCTCTTTTTATCGTTCATTCTGTTCCTCCCATAAATCAAATAGGTTAAAATGCTTCCTGTTGCCGTTCTCCCCAAAAGCCGTTTTCCTGCCCCATTCCTGCGGTGTTTCCCTGCATTGGTGCGCCGAATGCGTCACTTCTCCTGCCGGTCATATCCCTTTTGGACGGTCATTCACTTGTCAAGGTACTGTGCGGTACGAAATTACCAACCGCAATCATCATAGCGTACTATCCTTGACAAAACAATGATTCTGCGATACCATGAGTGTAACGGATATAACTGAATTATATAATTACCATAAACAAAGGCAGGGGATAGGGATGGAGAATCAGTTTATACGGCATGAGCCATGTTTTGAGAGGATTTTGTTTGTCCTGACGCTGGACAGGAAGAAAATGAAAGAGCGGATTTTGATTGGGGAAGAACAGCAGATCCGCTTCCGTCTGAACGGGAGCCAAAACGCAGAGGTGCTTTGTGATATGACACGCCCACTGGGAACTTTTTTGATAAACTTTGAGCGTGACACGGACAGAGACTGGAACTTATACGGGCTTTCTCCGCTGCGGCAAGCTCTCCACTCCAACCGATGGAAACAGCCGGAGCTGGAGCAGGCGGCAAGCGAATTTCTTTGGGAGAAATATCTTAGCAACGACCCTCTGAAAATGTATGTGGCGTTCCGTATCTGGAACAGCTATCTGCTTGCCAGAGAACCCCGTGACCGTAACGCTGCCTGTGACCGCTTCATGGATAAAATGAGCAGACTGACCGGGGTATTCCAAAACGAAACCATGAGCTTTGACAGGGAGACAGGAAAACCGAAACAATTTCAAGCTGGCAGCCTTTATTTCAAAGGCGCACCGTCAGAAGATACCCGGCTTGACCTCTGGTTCCCGGACAACCGGCGCACAGAAGAATGTGTGTCTGCCTATGCGTCCCTCTACCCGTTGATTACCTATTATCTGAACAGGCTGAATGACTGGGGGCTTTGCTTCCGGCGGTGCAAGGTCTGTGGAAAATATTTTCTGGCAAAGAGCCAGCGGTATGAGCTGTGCAGCGACAAGTGCCGAAAAGCACAGGCGCTTCAAAACAAGCGGGAATTTGACGAGAGGTCAAGAGAAAATAACTATGACCTGCTTTATAAAAATGAATGCCAGAACTGGCGCAACAAAATAAACCGGGTAAAAAATACCGCAGGCTTTCCGGCTGACCGTCTGGAAAAAATACAGGCTTCCTTTTCCGACTTTAAGAAAGAAGCCTTACAGAGAAAAAAGGCTGTAAAAACAGGAACGGCCAGCCCGAAAGAATTTACGGACTGGCTGTATCAGCAGAGTAATGTAATTGTTGAGCTGACCGAGATATGAAAAACTTTCTATCGTCAATTTCGCATTATTGCAATAACAGATTGCTTCTTCCATGAATGGTAATATTATCATCAAACTTTTGGAAGAACTATAAATGTCCGAGGTGCCTTTGATTTCGACAAAAAAACAGGCTGAATTGTTACAAAGCTCGGACATTTCAAAATTTTTTTGAGAAATGGCGAAAAAAGCGGGGCAGCACACGCCGCCCCGCCGATCCCATACGGTTATTCCATCGCCCGCATTTGTTCGATCAGGGATTGCTTTTTCTGTCTGCGGATTGTCCATACAGACAAGATCAGTTCCATTCCGAACAATACCAGAATGAACAGTCCCATTTCCAAAACCGGGAATTTGTAAGGCACTACATTTCCGGCAAAAGCTCCTATACTCATTTTTCTGCAAGCAAAGATGGAAGCCGGAAGCCCAACGATCAGCGTCGCCAATGTTGCAAAGAGCGCATAGCACAGCCCCTCACAGATGTTCATTTCACATAGCTGTTTTTGTGTTAGGCCGATAGAACGCAGAATACTGTTTTCCTGCTTTCGGGCTATCTGGTTAGAGAGTGTCGTATTGATAAGGTTGATAACGCCAAAGAGAAATACCAACCATGAAAGTATCTCCATACTGCCAAACGCAAAAGAATTTGTCATTTCTTCATATTCAATCACTGTATTGATTTCATCTAAGGCAATATTACTATGGCTGGCAACAATATTTTTCAATTCAGCTCCCACATAGTCCGTTTTTTTCGGATCGTTTACAATGCTCCATGAATAGTCGAAAGAAGCGATTTCCGGGTGCAGTTCATGGAACAATGCTTCTGGTGCGAAAAAGAGTACTCCATCGAGGGCCAGTTTTCCATGCCCGGAAGGCGTCTTGTTGGAATCAAACAATCCTGATACAGTGACGGAAACAGGCGGTTGCCCCTCTCCAAAATAAAAGTCAACTGTTGAACCAACACCCATATCCTCATTCTGCTTTAGCACATTATAGTCAATTACAATACTACGGGAATCTTTTGGCATCGTTCCTGCTGTCAGAGCCGCTTCAACTGTTGCATAATTCTGGTCGGTCAGCATATCACACATACCACCGCTTTGGTAAATGTCCGTCTTAAGGGTTGCATAGAGAGATTGTCTGCTTGGAATTATATCTGTAACACCATCAATAGATAAGATTTCCTGTTTTAATTCTTCATTCAACGGATTTCCCGCTGCCATAACCTTTTCTTCTGTCATTTCAGAATCCAAATAAATTTTATAGTCGCCGTCCGGGAAAAACCGTCTTGCAAGCGCCTCTGGAGAACGCAGCAAAACAATGGAGGATACCACAAGCAGAATAATTCCGCCCAAACTCAATGAGGCTACAATAGCAACGGTCTTTTTTCGGTCACGCTTAAAATTCGCAATTCCCATTGAAACAGGATTGAGCTTGATATTCTTTTTTCGGCTTCGGATGTCCTTTTGTGCCGGGGTAAAACGGACGGCTTCAATCGGGGAAATCCCTGCCGCAATTTTTATCGGCTTACGGATGGAAACAGATACCATGATCCAACTGCTTATGAGTGTCAAAATAATCGTTGCCACATAGGAAACAGCATTAAATCCCTTGGGAAACAAAAGAAAACCGCCGCATACACCCAGCACTGTACCAATCAAAATCCCGATACTGCCGAGTTTACGCCCCTCCCGCTTTACAATCCGCTTGATTTGCTTTGGCGTTGCACCAATCGTCCGAAGCTGCCCGTAGCTCTTGATTTTGTCATTGATGGAGATACGGAAGATACTCTGGATCACAATATAGCCGCCAATCAGAACAATGGCAATCACGCCAGCCATCAGTGCAAAATCAAAGGATTTAGAAGCATAGGCAAAATACTTGCTGTTCATTTTGGGCATAGGAAGCTGATATTCCTCCGCAATCTCCCTGCAATAAGAGGTCATCAGTTCTTCGCCCAACTGGTCGCTGTTTTTGAAATGGACATAGGCGCGATAGCCAGCCGGGTCAAACCCGTTCCATTCTGTCAGGGCAGCGTTGGAAAGAATGATAGCGCAGGTATTCGCTTCTTTTTCATTTACGCTGTCCGTAATGCCGGTAACGACATAATCACCATGAAAACTCTCTGTATCTAAGGTCACAGTGTCCCCGATCTTGGCATTGTTTCCATAGGTGGAAAGAAAGTATTCGCTTACGACAACTTCATTTGCCTTTTCAGGAACCCGACCCTCTAACAGATTCATTTGTGCCTTGGCAATCTCCATCATTTGCGCGTCGCAATACACATAGGACGCATGATAGCCCTGTTCTGAAAGCTCCTCACCCAGCATATAGTAGCCGCCTACACGCTCAAACTCCGGCAGTCCTTTCAGGGTTTCAATGTCGTTTTCCTCTACGCCCAGCCAGACCGCCTCATAAGTATCGACAACCTGATTGCGCTGCATTTGTGTCAGGGAGGTAGACACAATTCCCGTAAAGCAGATCAGAAACGCCGCCAGGTCCGCGATGACCACCGTGGCGCCCACCGGGGTGCTCAGCAGGTACGACGCCGTAAGCCCCAGGCAGAAGCAGGCCACCGCCAGGATGCCTGCCAGGATCACCACGCCCCGAAAGCTCTTTCTCACCCGCATGGCGGAAAGAGCCGGGAAGATCACCAGGCTGGAGATCAGCATGGCTCCCATCATCCGCATGCCGAGAACAATAGTGACTGCCGTCAGCACGGCAATCAGCACGTTGTAAAGCTCTACATTCACACCGGTAGCCTTTGCGAAATTCTCATCAAAGGTAACCGCAAACAGCTTGTTGTAACAGAACACAAACAAACACAGTACAATGATGGACAGCACAGCACTTAAGATCACGTCCTCCCGGCTCATAGCCAGGATACTTCCGAACATATAGCTACTGACATCAGTGGTCATACCGGTTGTCAAAGATGTAACGATAATTCCGACAGCCAGGGAGCTTGCTGAGTTCATGGCGATGGCCGCATCACTTTTGACTTTTCCATGCTCGGTAATACGGAGCAGGAAAAACGCTGCCAGCACCACCAGCGGGATAGATACCTTCAGCGGGGACCAGCCTGCCGCAACGGCAATAGAAAGGGCGCCAAAGGATACGTGGGACAGCCCGTCTCCAATCATGGAGTAACGCTTTAATACCAGGCTCACGCCCAGAAGTGCGCAACATAAAGAA
>OGUF01000766.1_pt1 | contig 14424 bp, 9 predicted proteins | sample 1573681 | NCBI WGS metagenome assembly OGUF01 (sample SAMEA2582049, study PRJEB24529) | metagenome | biome: Human gut stool | place: China | collected 2011
ATATTTATTGTTTTACTGCTTCCTCTATCAACCCGAAACAACTCCGTTGGTCTAGGTTCAGAACTAACAACAAAATCGCTAAAAGCTTGAACATTCTCAGGAGCGTTAGTGCCATCTGCTTTATTTACAACATTTCCGTCACCGGCATTAGAACCGCATACAACCGTATTTTGAGTATCGGTATCTGTAATTGCCATTCTTACAAGGTTTCCTGAAACATTTTCACCACCTATAGTTATCTTAGGTACTTGATCAAGGTAAAATTCTGCATGATCCGCTTTAAAAGTTTCATCAACCTTTACATTAAATGAAAAGTCAATATAATTAACATTCTTATCATTTACATCCGCACATCTGTAAGAGCCAACACCAAACTCAGAAGCACCTGAGTTCTTTATTGGAAAAAATATATTTTCACCGTCAGCACTTGAAGCAGAAGCAAGATGCACTCCACCCGAAGCACGGAAATATTTAGTCAAGTCAATGATTTTGTTTGAATAACCATCACCACTGCCAATATCGGCATTAGTATAAACATAGTTGTCAATTTTTGCGCCCTCAGCTTTAATTGTGATTGTTGAAATAGTTTCAACCCAAGCCGAAACGGACACAACCGATATGGCGAGTACTTCAACAAGTGCCACCATAGTGAGTATAAAACCTTTTCTTGTTTTTTTATTCTTGCCAAATGCAAGTCTGTTTTTCAAATACTCCCTTAAAAGAGCAAGTCTTTCTCTCATCGTGACACCTCCTTAATATGTTAATCAATTACCAATTGCCTGCTTTTATGATTTTGCCAGATCCTTCATTTACCAAATCATAGGATATGATATATTCATTAGAACCCGCACTCTCAGTAAATGTATGCTGAATGTCTACAGGCACTTCATAAACCCTTATTATTGTATTATCTTTTGCAGGATCATACAAATCAAATCTTACAAGTCGAGAACCGCTTTTGACGCTTGTCTTTGACAGCACGCACTTATCTCCGCCGCCCTGCGGTTTCATTTCATAAGCTGTTTCTGTACCGTTTGAATCTTTAAATACGGCTTTTAGTACCAAAACATTCTGACTAAGCAGATTTCTCAGACCTCCTCCGCCGTTATACGAATTATAATCATTTAACCATACATTGTCATAAATTTGAATATCCGCTCTCGCGTAGGTTTCTCCGGTTGTCGGCAGTTGTTCGGTTGTAGTCGGTTCAACACTGCCACCTGAACTGTTGGGATAAGTTGTACCCCAATATCCGATACACGGGGCAACATTTTCAGCAACAGTAGGGGTATCGCCGTAACCGTTACCGTGTACGGCATAATAGGTATTTTCTATATTTCCGGTTGCAGTTCCGTCTGTTGTGCGGTATGTCTGAAGACCGTTTATATTTATTTCATGTGACCATTTATTTGCATTTGCACCCTTGCCATCATCTTTACGCGCATCAATCCATGTATTTACTTCAGCTGTTGTATGCCATACATTATATATTCTGCCTACCTCAACCTCATTAGTTCCGTCAAGCTTAATTTTCTCTTTTACTTTACTATATCGCATAAAAGATATGTTTGTTATTTTATCCTTTGGCAGATAAGCTATCCATTCAACAGGTTTTTTTCCATCACTCTTTGACTCACTCATTACTACTGACTTTGGATTTTGAAAGTTTTCGTCATAATAGGTCATAACAAGGAAACATCCGGCATTGCCAACCCACCTGAGTTCCGTATTTTGGTCTTTGTCAGAATCACCTTTTGTTTTGTCAACGAAAGTAACATATTCCATATCTTTCCAGTTACTTTCAAGTTCAACTGTAATTGAGACATCCTGACCCTCGTAAGCGTCACAGTTCTCTCCGGTTGCCTCAAGCCACGCAACCATGGTTATGTTTTGGGATTTAAGACCGTCAAGAGTAAAAAGAGGAGCACCTGTACCGAAATAGTAGTCGGAAAATGACCTGCCCTTTGCTTTAGTGGTTGTTGCCGAGCCGAGCGAATTAACAGAACTTACTGCCTGACATTCGTCAGCGTAGTTGTCAATAATTGCAGTGGGATCAATAACGGTCGAAGCCTCAGCACTGTTTCTGATGAATGCAATCCTTATTGGGCAAGGATTCTGATATGCCAGATATGTCGATGGCTTACTGTTGCCGTCAACAGTAATATGTGTTGCACCGTCATAAACTTCTGTATTACCTGTATTTTTATTTTTTACCTCAACTTTGTAACTTTTTACATATACTTCAACCTGACCGCCTGTTTGACCGGTAAGGGTAAAATCGCTGTATATGTATCCGTTATTTTTATCTCCTACTGTGCCTTCACGAAATTTCATTTCGCTTGTGTCAACGCTTTGTCCTTTATCGCCGTATCCGCGATCTACAGGAAAAAACATATTACGACCGTCAACGCTTGATGCTTCTTTCAGCTTTGCCTGTTTCACGGTGATTGTATTTCTTATTTCTTCACCCTTATTAACTCTCATTCCGGCAGCAGATTCAAGAGAAAAGGTGTCTGAATCAATAGTTGCCGTATCTCTTATTGTGAAACATGAAAAGGTAGATACTGCGAAAATACTTAAAACAAGAAAAAGAGCAACATATGAAGTCGTGACCTTTTTTGTGTTATTCAGTCTTGAGTCAACTAAACCGTTGAGAAAGTTACAAAACTTATCTTTCAACTTCATCAAAAGTTCCCCTTTCCTACTTTAAATAAAATCAACTTTCTTTTGTCAATACAAGATTAACCCTAAAATTTCCGTTTACAAGGGCAAGTCTTGCCTCTGCGTCTTCGCCCTCAATCCACATATTACAGGTTACCATAGCGCCGTAGTCGCCGTAGTATGGATCGGTAACGGTATCTAAGGACTTGTTAAGTTCTGCAATGCTTTTGTTTTCACCAAGTTCATAGGTGAATTTTCCGTCAGCAAAACCTTTATTATTCACAACAAACGCACTATCGTCAGCAGTACTGCTGACTTTTTTCTTTTCCTTTTGTTTGTTATAGTATACATGACTGTACGAATCTCCGTTTCGCTTATTGTCTGACAAAGTGTACTCTTCATCAGTCTGAGCCAACAAGATATTCGGAGCCGGCAACCACAAGAGCTTTTTTGAAGGAGGAGCGGATTTATAGTCAACAACAGAGAATCTTACTGCACCAACTACGGAATCTCTTGAAAAATTACCGTACTTGCTTTGATTTTTAATGCTCGTACCGTCTTGAGGTGTGAGTTGAGGAGCATCCGGTTTTATTGTTGATTTTTCGCCTATTGCTATATTATACTGCGATTTTGAACGAATGTAAAGGTCAAATGACAAATAATGCTGATTTGCAGCAGCTGGACTCCAATCTGTTTTTGTATCAACTTGAGCTTGACCGCCTGTTTGAATCAAAGCCGGTTTATAAAAATCTGTGCCGTCACTGGTTATTTCGGTCAACTGAAGATTCTCAAGAAATTTGCAATTAGTTTTATCAAGCTTAATATTACCCACTGTATATTCTGTGTCTTTAGGAGCCGGATCGCCGTGCTTAACAACAGCAATTTTAATACCGTCAGGTGCCTGACACTCAACATTTATACCGTCGGCTTCAGCTGAACTCTTATCCGTAAACCACGCCTGAATGCCGCAAAAGCCGGCAAGTGCAACAGTGAACAGAACTATTAAATTTTTAGCAATCATTCTGCCCGTTTTTCTGTTGGGCGCAGTAGAGTTTTTCATTTTTGCCCCTTATTCTACACTATAGTAAACGGCAACAAATCCGTCAGCCTTCAATGTTTTGTTATGAACAACAGTAGTTTTTTTGCCTGTTGACTCACGAACAATGTTTTCAAAGTTCATTGCAAACGGTCTGTCAACTCCTGAGAATGTTATCACAAGCGGAAGCCTTCCGGCACTTTTCAGCTTTGAACACAAATCCGAAAAAGCAACTTCAAGGTCTGCCTGCTTTTTATAGATTTTGTAAACATCTGCACCGTTACGGGAATATCCTGCAAGCATAACACCCTTTTTGCTTCTGCAAATGCAAAGAGATCTTACAGACTTTTGAGCGTCCATAAGCTCGTCTGCAATTGAAAGCTTGCCGAATTTTGCAAGCTCTTCGGCATATTTAGAAACAACAGCAACACTGCCGAATCCGAAGTCACGAACGAACAAATCGCCGACATCCTTAATTGACTTGACTTCTTCCTTTGCAAGGCTGATTTTTTCGCCTGCTTTCTTTTCGGCTTTGCGAATTTCAGCCTGAGCCTCTTTTTTAACCTCGGCAACCTTGGCTTTCATACGCTTTTCACAAGCTTTTTCTGCAAGCTCAACCTTTTTGTCAACCGACTTATAAGCCTTTTTAAGCTCAGAAGCGTGAGCGGCATTGCTTGCGGCTGATGATTTAAGGTTGGCTTCCTTAATTTCAACAAGCTCATTCCTGTGAGCCTCTTCCTTATCGGCAAGTTCTTTAAGATGCTTTTGCTCTGTTTCATTTGCCTTTGCCGCAAAATCCGCATTCAGCTTTGCTACATAAGTGTTATGTTCAGCCTCTGCATCGTTGAATTTATGGTTAAGCGATTCAACCTCTGCCGAATGAGCATCGTTCATCTGCTGTCTTTCTTCAGCAAAATCAGATTTCATTTTATTGACTGTGTCCTTGTGCTGAACACGCTCATTCTGAAGTGTTTCCGTAAGATTTTCATTTTTCTCGGTTAGGTCGGTAATCCTGCGGTTATCCTCTTCAATCTGCGCATGACACTTTTCAAGGCTCTGTGTAAGAGCGGCGAGCTTTGCAAGCTGCTCGGCAACCTGAGTTTCAAGCTCTGCAATATGAGCCTTCTGCTCGGCGATAACAGTTTCCTGCTCTTTCACCTTTGTCTGCAAACGAGCATTCTCCTGCACAAGCACGAGAATTCTGTCATTTAATTCTACTATTTTTTTATTGAGTGTGTCAATAGTCTGATTGAGTTCATCAATCGTTTTATTCAACTCTTCAATAGTATCTTTTAACTGCTGATTTTCTTCCTCAAGCTCGGCAATCCTCTTTTCTGCCTCCATCAACTTGAGTTTTGTCTGCTGGAGCTCTTTCTTAACCTCTTCAAGTTGGTCTTCAAGAGCAGAAACCCTGCCCCTAAGAGTGAGAATCTGCTGTTCTTTCTGATCAATTATAACCTTTAAATTCTTGATTTCATTCGTGAGGTCAAGAATTTTCTTTTCGCGTTCACGGATTTCACGAAGGCGGATTTCCATTTCCTCTTTACGAACAGCCTCAAGCTGTGCCTTCATAACCGCCTCACGGGTTTTTTGAGGTTTTGCCGCCTCCTCAGCAAGACGAGCATTTTCTGCGTCGTACTGTTCCTTGAGAATTACACGAAGTCCGGGGTTGGTTGCTATAGACATCATAAAATGCTCAAAGCCCATTGCAAAATAAACATCTTGCTGAACCGTGTCCGTCATCTTACCGTCATAATCCTCGGTAACAACCTCAAATCCCTTGCGTTTGTAGCTGTCAAGGAAGTTCCACAGTTCAACAGCCTTTTTGAAGTTAGGGTTCTTCTTGAGAAGGTTGGTCTGCGTAAGCGGCGGGTGAACCTCAGGCTCATTTGCGATTTCCTTCATCAACTGAGTGTTCAAAAACTCATTGAGTGTTGTTCTGATTTTTCTGATTCGGTCAAAGTCCGAAAGCTGTGTAACATCAAGAACATCAAGGTCATCGGCAAGAGTTTCATGCGATTCATTTATATAGTTAAGATTAAAATCTACTTTTTTCTCGTTAAAATCAATGTGACGAACCATAGAAATATCGTTATAACTGTCGTTCGGCACATCCTTCATCTTTGAATACTTGTCATCAACAAAGTGAAGCGCTTTGCGAATGAGCGTCATAAGAACACGGTTTTCGTAAATTGCAAAGCTCTCTTCACGCTCAATTGTGAGGATTTTATTGGGTGTTACCATATCACCCTCAACCTTGGCAATAAAGTTAGTGTGCTGCGAAAGGTGCTTAACCGACTCGGGGCCAATCTTTTTGGCAAGCTCAACTCTAACAACATTGTCAACCTGCTTAATAAAACGGCGCTGTTCGTCTATTGCTTTCTGAATGTACGGAAGTGTTTCCTCAATGGCAACAACCCATTCCATATCAATTACCTTTTCGTTGGTCTTACCGTCGAGCTTATCCTCGCCCTTATCGCCATCCTTAAGGCCTTCTGTTATGTAATTGTAAGTAAAATCATTTTTCAGAATGTCCTGCATATACATATATGCTCTGAAATATTTACCAAAATCAGCCATTGATTTTTCTCCAATCAGATAGTTTTACCGCTAAAGGAACAAAGTCCTTTCACCAAGCAAAGGGCGAACAGAGTTCGCCCTGAATTGCTAAAATTATACAAGCTTCTTGAGCATACGGAGATAATCCTTGCTCTCAGTCATATTTTCTTCGCCGAAAAGCTCGTCAATATACGCACAAAGGCCGTCAATCTCGTCACGGATGTATGAAAGGTTAAGTGACTCAAATTTTCTGAATACTTTACGGGCAAGAACATAATCAAGACCGTCAAGCTCGGTTCCGCCTGTACCGACATAGGCAGGAACGAAGTCACGAAGCTGTTTAACAATACGGTTACCGAAAGCTATACGGAAATGCTCAATAACATAATCGTCAAGGAGAGTAATCTTCTTGATGTTTTCTTCGGAAACAACAAATTGAACCTTAGCGGCATTGAGGATGTACTCAAAATGTTTGTATGAAATATAAACAGGATCTGTGAGAGGTGCGTCAAAAGCAACACCCTTTGTATCGATGTTAATCGGCATAGCACGGTCGTAAACCTTATCGGTAATGGCAAAGGTCGAGTCATCGTTATTGGCAGTACCGATATACCACATATTCGGCGGGATTCTGAGCTGACCGTTTACAATATGCTTAGGGTCGCTCGGCCATGAGTTCGGGATAATATCAACAACCCACTCGTCTCTTGACGGCATTTCAAGAATTGAAAGCATCTCGGCAAAGTAATACTCAACTCGAGCGATATTCATCTCATCGAGGATTACCGCATAGATGTTTTCGTTATACGATGCCTCATACATTGCACGGAGAAGCTCGGTTTCGTTGAACTTCTTTGTAAATTCGTTGAAGTAACCGAAAAGCTCTGTTCTGTCACGCCATGACGGCTGAACAGATGCAACGATGGACGGGTTGTTTACAAACTTACCGAATGCATATGCAAGTGAAGTTTTACCTGTACCGGAAATACCCTGAAGGATAATAAGTCTTGTTGATGCGAATGACGCAACAAAAAGTCTGATAAGCTTAATATCGTAGTAAAGACCAAGCTGTGAACAAGCAAAGAGTCTGAAACGCTCACAGAACTCGGGAAGTGTGATATCGTTGTCATAAACCGGCGGAACATAATCTGCCCAAAGCTGGTCGATTTCCGTAAGCTTGTAGAAACGGCTTTCGCCTGTGTCCTCTTCTTCGCCGTTGTTGAGCGACTCGATTTCTTCGCCTGTAAGCTCTGAAATCTCGTTGGGGTTAAGACCAATCTGTGAAACCTTCATAGAGAGAATCTTATCCTTTTCAAGGTTGAGTCTCATAACCTCTTTGTTGAGTGCCTGAACCTCTTTAACAAGAGAATCTGTATCTTTTCTTCTTCTGTGCGAACGAATAAACTTTTTTACAGCGACGACAATAAGCCATACGCAAAGTGCAAGCACAGCAACCAGAAGCACAATGGCAATAATTGCAATCACCCATGCAAGGCCGCCAAGCTCCGTGGTATAGGCATTAATAATGTTTACATAAGCGGAAAAATCAAAGGCATTGCCTACTCCGCCAAATAACCCGGTGATTATTGACCATAATGAGCCAAAAAACTGACCGAGAAATTCAAAAAGAAATTTAAATACTGTATCCACGGTACTTCGTCTCCTTAAAAAAATCTACTCTCATCTTCTTTAGGCGAAATTTTATCGCCTTATGTTGCGGCAATCAGCGACTGCCGTTCGTTTCCGACGGAAACGGTTTTGTGTTAATCTGTTGTTTTTGTATTATCAGAAAATCCGTATTTCAGATGAAAAACACGGTTGACCGTTATAAATTAACTGATAATTTCTGTTGTGTTTTTACTGTGAGCTGTAACTGTATTTCTTTCTCAGCTCTGAGACTGAGAAAGAAATATACCGTTACGATAAACGCTATTAGTGCGTTAGGGACAAATTTGTCATAACTTAATCGGAATTATCAGCGGAATTATTGCCGTCAGCAGGTGTTTGTACCTCAGGCTCATTTTCCGCCTTGTCCTGATTTTCTCCGACGGAGGCAAGATATTCCTCAATAGCTCTCTTTTTCTGTTCTTCGGTAAGCTCGGCGGAATCAACCGCAAGCTTTGCCTCTTCGAGAGTTTTTTCCTTATTGTAGGCAAGGAGGTTGAGAACAACTCGGATTGCTTCATAAACAAAGAAAATAATCATCGGAAGCAGAACGCAGAGGAAAAATCCAGGCTGAGTTCTGATAAAGCTTAAAAAGTTACCCACGCCGCCAATCTTCGTACCTGTGTATTTGGCGACAATAGATGAAGAAGTTTGAAGTTCTTCATCGGGCTCAGGGTTAGTTTTCTTATTGTCACCCTGTGTTCTGTAGTAGGTAATGTTGTCATCCTTAACAACCTCTACAATTCGGTGAGTGTTAAGAACGGACTCACCGTTGACTGTGATTGGGAAGGTAACAATATCACCTTTCTGATATTCATATGAAGGGTCATTTGTAACATCACTGAAAATTAAATCACCAACATTAATTGTGTCCTCCATTGAATCAGTCTGAACACTGAGGGGTGCAATGCCGAAAATATTGGGAACCCCTGATGATTTGGATGTTAATGATAATGTAACAATAAGTATTGATACTACCAAAACCAGTATAACAACAATATCTATAATAACATTGATTATCTTTTTTAACACTTTTTTCATGCAAGGGGACTCCGATCAAATAATTTGCTTAATATTATGTTTTACTAACTGTTAATTTATAAATTAGTCAGCTGTAATTGTGAAAGTGATGTTTGGCATATCGTTACCAGCATATGCATCCTGGCAATCCTCATCCTGGCCTTCAAACCATACGATAAGCATATAGTACTTAGCATCATTCTGATTAAGATCACCAGCATTAACAGAGATTGAGCTACCCTGTGTTGAAACATCTGAAGCAGCTGCTTTGATTGCACCTTCTCTGTCTGCTACGCCTGCACCAACATATTCAACAGGCTTAGCAGCGTCAGCACCAGCACTGTAAATGTTATCTCTAAATTCCTGAGCACTTGCAACCGTTGCAGTACCACGACCGGTGTCTGCTGTACAATCAGAAGGAACAAGAGCTACACGGAGGTAGTTTTTACCACTTGTAACAGCTGTTTCAGAAATATTTGCTGTAATCGTAACATTAGTAGCAGTCTCAGCACCTGTGTTCTTAACATTGAGCATATTGCAGAATACATTGCCTTCAGCAGCAGTTGTACCAACACCAGTAATTTTCTCACCGTTTGTAGCAGCACCTGACATACCATTTACAGCCTGAGCTTTGTACCAGTTTGCACCGTCATATGATGATGCCGGCTGGAGAAGCTTTTTAGCTGTATCTGTACCAAAGTTATAGTTGAGGTTGTCTGTCCACTCAGAAGTTCTGCTTGATACTAAGAGCAATGACTTCTTAGATGTCTGAACAGAGATACCTGTTGCCTGAGTTGTTGTGTCAGTTGTGAACCATGCAAATGTTGCAGTTCCGAGTGCGAGCATTGCCACGAGGAGCATTGCTACGGAAGAGATTAATAATCTCTTTCTTGATGTTGTTTTCATAGAGAAATTCCTCCTAAATAAAATAATTTTTTGTCCCTAAAACACCATAGGGATTTTTTGCTATATCAGTGCCGAGGCACATAATACCAAATTGATGTAATACTGTACCGAAAATTACGGTTTTGCTGTGGATTCTTCATCGTCACGAACCGAGAACAGCATTCTCATTCTTACATGACCGTTACGGATATCGTCGATACATTCGGGGTCGTTACCCTCAATCCAAATTACGATTGTGTATTTATCAATATCGCCAACCTTGAATTTTTCGGTTGATGTTTTATAAACTTCCTTATCGCTTACAAACTTTGTACAATCGGTTTCGGCTTTGCTTCTGTCTTTGTACTGACCTTTGCCGTAAATTGAGCTCTTGCCGTTTTTGTAAATCATAACTCGGGTTGCTTCATCTGCCGACTTAGCCGCACCTGTAATTTCAAGCACTGCATCATAGTCAAGTTCAACCTCTCCGTTATTTTTACAATAGAAAGTATAAGCAACATAGTTTTTGCCGTTGTGCGCACCGTCCTTGCTTGTGTCAAGGTCAACAGGAAGCCATGAATATGTAATGTTTGTAACATCCTTAACCTGCTCCGCAGTAAGTGAAGCACACTGAGTTTTGAAGTCAGCGTCTTCGCTAAGCACGATACCTTTTTTTACGGCAGGAGAATCAATGCTGATAATCAAGTCGCCCCATTGCGTTACAAGCGTTGAAACGATGAACAGAATAAGAAGAATTATTATACAGACCGAAAGGATAATGCTCAAAAGCCGTCTGCGCTTTTTGTATTTTACAATCTCGATTGAATCATTTTTTACATGAAAATGTTCAATCTCGGCATCTGCCATTTTCTTATCATTTAAGCGACTTAACTCCTCGGGAGTAATCGGTTGTTCAATTTTTGGTTTCTTTTTTCCGAACAAGTTTTTCTCTCCCCTCAAAGTTGTATCCGTTTAACTGTCGGATTGTGCGTATTTCATTAACCCATAATTTTTCTCCTGTCTGAAATCTGCGTTGAATGACAGCTTCTCCAGGAAGAGCAGCCGATGACCGCCCCTATGGGATATTGTTTAATTTAATTATGAGATTGGTTTGTTGTCCTTATCGCATCCGACAAAGCCAAGCTGTACCGAAAGCTGTGCGTCCTGAACATCGTCATCACACTCGGGGTCGTTACCCTCAATCCAAAGTCGAACTGTTACCTTAACGGGTTCGAGCTGATTAAGATGGAAAAGTCTTGTGTTGTTTGAGTAAACCATTGAACCTGACGGCAAATCAAAGGTTGCCTGTCCGTTTACGGGAGTGCTTCTGTTCGGCTCATAAATTGTTGTGCCGTTGCCTGTTCCCTCGGCTGTGAAATCAACTCTCGCACAATTTACTACATCAGCCTTTGCGCCGGTTGATTCTGTCGATACCTTTGTACCGTCATCGGCGCCTGCTTTTGTGCTTTCGGTTGTGAGGTGAACCCACATTTCCTCGGTTGCAATGAAGTAGCACTCAAATTCAAGGTAGCTGTGCTTGTTAGGCTCTCTGACTGTGTCGCGCTGATTGGTAAACTCTGTGCCCTCTCTTGTTGTGACAGGATCAAGTACCGTATCTTTAAGGCTTGAACCGTGCTTTTTAAGGTAATCGTCAATCATCTCGTTCGTGATTACCTTGCCGTATTTATCAAGGTCTTTGCCGTGGTTTTCCATACTTACTTTAAGCTGAGCGGCAAGGCTGATATTCAAATCAAGCTTATCAACACCTGCGAAAGTATTTACCGAGAACCATGCAACCGTTGCTGTTGTCATTGAAAGAAGGGTTATGATTGCCACAAATACAATTAGCCTTTTTCTCTTTTTAAATGGAACTTTGTCGCTGACCATCTTATCAATAATCCTGTTAAAAAGGCCCATAAAAAACCCTCTCCTCTTAAAAAATAATGCACTAAAATAACGCACTGCTGTACAAAATATAATAATATTCTATACCTTCAACGCACATTTTGCAATATTTATTTGTCCTCTGTCATTTTTTTTGGATGAATTCACAAGATTTTCACATTACATTTGTGCATTCCTCTAAACTTTTCTTTTTCGATTATATTTTAACGGACTTAATCTGCTTGTCTTTTATTCATATTCTAACCTTTAAAATGATATAAAAAAACAAAAAATCCCCTTTAATTAAGGGGATTTTAGGTTTACAATAATAACAAACGACATTTAATTAAATTTGAGGCAAAAGTTACAACCGTGTAACTTATTTTGTTATATTGCTGTTTTAAATTATTTAATTTTGTTTTCTCACTATTTTGTACTCATCATAAAGTTGAAAGTAATGACAGGTGTCTGTGCTTCGGGTTAAAAACCTTGCCATTTCGTCCTCGTCAAGGTTGATATTGCAATAATCACCGAATTCGTCATCACTGACAAAGTTTGCACAAAATTCGCATTGGTCAGCCATTATGTCCACCGTCCTTTTTAAGAAACTCATATTTGTCATAGCTGAACGGAACATAATTCTCGAGCTGATTGAAAACCTCTTCTTCGGTATCGGCAATCGTGTAGAGTCTGTTACAGGCATTGGTCATAAACTTTTCACTTACGGCATTGTCAAGCATTGCCAGCATTGAGTTATAGTAGCCTTTTACATTATATATAATGATAGGCTTTGTGTGTCTGTTAAGCTGCTTTAGTGTGAGAACCTCAAAAAATTCTTCAAAAGTACCCATACCGCCGGCACAAATTACAAAAGCGTCCGCTTTATCTTCCATAATACCTTTGCGTTCACGCATTGTATCTGTTACAATAAGTTCGGAGCATTTGTCAAAAACAACACCCACATCAATAAAAAAATCGGGTGTAACTCCGATTGTGTGGCCACCTGCGCTGTATGCGCCTCGGGCAGATGCGCCCATAACACCGTATTTTCCCGCACCGAAAACAAGGTTGTAGCCCTTTTCGGCAATCTTTTTGCCGAGATGCTCGGCAGATTCGAGATAGATTTTGTCAATTTGCTCACTTGATGAGCCAAAAACGCATATATTCATACCTATTTATCCTTTCGCATTTGCGTTGTATTTTTTCTGATTTTATCGAAAACAACCGTCGGTTATCTGAACTTAGTTTGAAGATTGCGACAGATTGCAACCATCCGCAATTAGATTATACATCTCAAATACACGGCGGTCAAGCAGTCAGAACAACGGCAATGCACAATTTACACAGAATTTATTTTTTCAAAACATTCAAAACATAAAAACTTATATTAATCATTTTATTCAACGGAGATTACATTATGTCTGCTACTTCTTCAAAACTCAAAAATCCGAACGATTCAGTTATGAATCAGCGCGTAATCAAGCTTGCGTGGCCGATATTTTTACAGCTGTTGCTTGGCATCTCACTCGGCTATGTTGACACGATTATGCTCTCAAACTACAACGAAACCGCCGTTGGTGCAATCGGCAACGCAAACCAGATTCTCGGTTTTCTGACTCTTGCCTTTAACATTATATCAAGTGCAACGGGCATAATCGTCAGCCAGTACCTTGGAGCAGGTAAAAAAGAAAAGATGAATATGATTTACACGGTTGCGTTGTCATTCAACTTTGTGCTGAGTATTGTAATCAGCTTTGTTGTATTCATATTCAGCCGAAATCTGCTTGAGGCAATGCAGGTACCTGCGGCAATGCTTGACGAATCGGATATGTATATGCGAATAGTCGGCGGTACAATCTTTACTCAGGCGCTTATTAATGCTTTTAACTCAATTTTTGCAAGCAACGGCAAAACCGTTTTCGGTATGATTATCGGTCTTGGAATGAACATTATCAATATCTGCGGAAATGCTCTTTTGCTCTACGGACCGCTTCAGATTCTCGGACTCGGTGCGTCGGGTGCGGCTGTTTCCACATGCGGAAGCAGAGTTATTGCGGTAATTGCATCTGTTATATACTTCTACACGGTTATCAAAGGCAAGTTCAGCCTTAAATATCTTCGCCCGTTTCCGTATGATGTTCTCAAAAGCCTTCTTAAACTCGGCATTCCGACAGCAGGCGAGAACATTTCCTACGACTGTTCACAGCTGTTTTTACAGGCATTCATCAACACAATGGGTATCGTTGCAATCAACGCAAAAATCTACGCCAACATGCTTTCAATGTTCACATATATGATTGCTCTTGCCGCTGCAAATGCAACACAGATTATTGTCGGTCACAGCGTAGGCGCTCACGATTACGATTTTGCATACCGCAGGGTGCTGAAAACTTTGCGTTTCGGTATGATAATTTCAATCTCGGTTGCAATTGTAAACTGGTTGATTTCACCGTTTACACTCGGACTTTTCACGGGCGATAAGGCTGTTATCGCACTCGGTTCATCGGTTATGTTCATTGCGATTATTCTTGAATTCGGCAGAACAACAAACCTTGTTATAATCAACAGTATGAAAGCCGCAGGCGATGTTAAATTCCCGACTGCACTCGCAATTTTTTCAATGTGGCTTTTGAGTGTCGGACTCGGCTGGCTGCTCGGAATTTATTTCGGAATGGGACTTACCGGAATTTGGATTGCCATGGCTGCCGATGAAA
>OGUF01000771.1_pt1 | contig 14356 bp, 13 predicted proteins | sample 1573681 | NCBI WGS metagenome assembly OGUF01 (sample SAMEA2582049, study PRJEB24529) | metagenome | biome: Human gut stool | place: China | collected 2011
GTACGCGTACCATACAGGCGTGCTGGCCTGCAAAACACTCTGTTTTTCACGTTCTAGTGAGCTTCACGAAAAAGTCATAGGAGCGTTTTATTGAAAAATACATGTTCTACTAATTGGAGGCGTCACCATATCTTCCGGGCACGCTACCGTACCGGCCTAACAACGACCAGCACCGGGTAATTTCACAGAAATCAACTAATTCTCCCCCTCCTTCTTGAGCACCTTGCACAGAACTCCACCAAGCACCACATTCTAAATAACTGCTCGAAATAGTAGCTCACTCAGGGGGAACTCTGTCCGGTTTATGTGATCTGATCAATCGCTGAATATCCAAAATCACCAGCCGGACTGAGCAATGCCAATTATAGCACCAATCTCTAGAACCGAACGACGCCTGATGCAGAAAACTATCCATAAAACAAAGGACAAAAACCACGCCCGGCGGCTCACCGCCATGCTGATGCTACATCGTGGTGACACCGTCTGCCATGTTGCCAGAACGCTCTACTGTGCCCACTTATCGATTGGTCGCTGGATTAACTAGTTTCCTCAGGAGTTCCGAATCTGAACCGTCTGGTCTGTTTCCTCCGGCTCCACAAAAATAATGTCCATCATTTTTAATGGACACTATCGTATGGAATACTGAACCTGGATCACTGAAGCTTTACGTCTTCACTTTGAAGAACATTTACCACGGATTGTGGCCGGACGTCGCCTGGGCGTACCAAAATCAACAGTTTGTGGTATGTTCGTGCGCTTCCGCAAAGCTGGCCTTTTATGGCCTCTGCCCGCAGGTATGTTGGAGCGAGAACTTGATGCCCGTCTTTACGGGAGTGCCTCGTACCTGTCGTACTTACTGAAAACTCCGTTATGTCCGAAGTCCCGGTGGTAAAAAAACGTCCCCGGCGGCCTTAATGCCAGTCAGTTAAGGATCAGTTGACCGATCCTGTGGCTGTGTAAGAATCCGGAAACGCTCACTCGTTTCCGGATTTTTTTATGCATATTGGACAGGCCCTTGATCTGGTATCCCGTTACGATTCTCTGCGTAACCCACTGACTTCTCTGGGGGATTACCTCGACCCCGAACTCATCTCTCGTTGCCTTGCCGAATCAGGTACTGTAACGCTACGCAAGCGCCGTCTTCCCCTCGAAATGATGGTCTGGTGTATTGTTGGCATGGCGCTTGAGCGTAAAGAACCTCTTCACCAGATTGTGAATCGCCTGGACATCATGCTGCCGGGCAATCGCCCCTTCGTTGCCCCCAGTGCCGTTATTCAGGCCCGCCAGCGCCTGGGAAGTGAGGCTGTCCGCCGCGTGTTCACGAAAACAGCGCAGCTCTGGCATAACGCCACGCCGCATCCGCACTGGTGCGGCCTGACCCTGCTGGCCATCGATGGTGTGTTCTGGCGCACACCGGATACACCAGAGAACGATGCAGCCTTCCCCCGCCAGACACATGCCGGGAACCCGGCGCTCTACCCGCAGGTCAAAATGGTCTGCCAGATGGAACTGACCAGCCATCTGATGACGGCTGCAGCCTTCGGCACGATGAAGAACAGCGAAAATGAGCTTGCTGAGCAACTTATAGAACAAACCGGCGATAACACTCTGACGTTAATGGATAAAGGTTATTACTCACTGGGACTGTTAAATGCCTGGAGCCTGGCGGGAGAACACCGCCACTGGATGATACCTCTCAGAAAGGGAGCGCAATATGAAGAGATCAGAAAACTGGGTAAAGGCGATCATCTGGTGAAGCTGAAAACCAGCCCGCAGGCACGAAAAAAGTGGCCGGGACTGGGAAATGAAGTGACTGCCCGCCTGCTGACCGTGACGCGCAAAGGAAAAGTCTGCCATCTGCTGACGTCGATGACGGACGCCATGCGCTTCCCCGGAGGAGAAATGGGGGATCTGTACAGTCATCGCTGGGAAATCGAACTGGGATACAGGGAGATAAAACAGACGATGCAACGGAGCAGGCTGACGCTGAGAAGTAAAAAGCCGGAGCTTGTGGAGCAAGAGCTGTGGGGTGTCTTACTGGCTTATAATCTGGTGAGATATCAGATGATTAAAATGGCGGAACATCTGAAAGGTTACTGGCCGAATCAACTGAGTTTCTCAGAATCATGCGGAATGGTGATGAGAATGCTGATGACATTGCAGGGCGCTTCACCGGGACGTATACCGGAGCTGATGCGCGATCTTGCAAGTATGGGACAACTTGTGAAATTACCGACAAGAAGGGAAAGGGCCTTCCCGAGAGTGGTAAAGGAGAGGCCCTGGAAATACCCCACAGCCCCGAAAAAGAGCCAGTCAGTTGCTTAACTGACTGGCATTACCCCGGCGGCCTAATTTTCCTTATGAGTTTAAAATCGCCTTAGTGGAACAGTCACTGCAGCCCGGAGCCTGTGTGGCGCAGATCGCCCGTGAAAACGGAATCAACGATAACCTGCTCTTCAACTGGCGCCATCAATACCGGAAAGGTGGCCTGCTGCCTTCCGGAAAGAATATGCCTGCACTGCTTCCCGTGACGTTAACGCCGGAGCCGGATAATAAAATCCCGGCTCCGGCACAGGAACCAGAGCAGATAAATACACCGTCTGACAGTCTGTGCTGTGAGCTAGTTCTGCCGGCCGGAACTCTCAGGCTGAAAGGTGAACTAACACCGGCGTTATTACAGACACTTATCCGCGAAATGAAAGAGAGCAGCCACTAATGATATCTCTCCCTGCCGGTTCGCGTATCTGGCTGGTTGCCGGTATCACCGACATGCGAAATGGCTTTAACGGCCAGGCCTCAAAAGTTCAGAACGTCCTGAAGGATGACCCGTTCTCTGGACACCTGTTTATCTTCCGCGGACGCCGGGGTGACCAGATAAAAGTGCTGTGGGCTGACAGTGACGGACTGTGCCTCTTCACCAAACGCCTGGAGCGGAGCCGCTTCGTCTGGCCGGTCACCCGCGATGGAAAGGTTCACCTTACTCCGGCTCAGTTGTCCATGCTTCTTGAGGGCATCAACTGGAAGCACCCGAAACGAACGGAACGCGCTGGAATCCGTATATAACCCGTTGTAAAGTGAGGATATGGACACCTCACTTGCTCATGAGAATGCCCGCCTGCGGGCACTGTTGCAGACGCAACAGGACACCATCCGCCAGATGCCCGAATACAACTGCCTGCTCTCACAGCGGGTGGCGGCTTATGCTTCTGAAATCAACCGGCTGAAGGCGCTGGTTGCAAAACTGCAGCGCATGCAGTTCGGTAAAAGCTCAGAAAAACTTCGCGCAAAAACCGAACGACAGATACAGGAAGCACAGGAGCGAATCAGCGCACTTCAGGAAGAAATGGCGGAAACGCTGGGTGAGCAGTATGATCCGGTACTGCCATCCGCCCTGCGCCAGTCTTCAGCCCGTAAACCGTTACCGGCCTCACTTCCCCGTGAAACCCGGGTTATCCGGCCGGAAGAGGAATGCTGTCCTGCCTGTGGTGGCGAACTCAGTTCTCTGGGATGTGATGTGTCAGAACAACTGGAGCTTATCAGCAGCGCCTTTAAGGTTATCGAAACACAACGTCCGAAACTGGCCTGTTGCCGGTGCGACCATATCGTGCAGGCTCCGGTGCCTTCAAAACCCATTGCACGCAGTTATGCCGGAGCGGGGCTTCTGGCCCATGTTGTCGCTGGAAAATATGCAGACCATCTGCCGTTATACCGCCAGTCAGAAATATATCGTCGTCAGGGAGTGGAGCTGAGCCGTGCCACACTGGGGCGCTGGACAGGTGCTGTTGCTGAACGGCTGGAGCCGTTGTATGACGTCCTACGCCAGTATGTGCTGATGCCCGGTAAAGTCCATGCCGATGATATCCCCGTTCCGGTCCAGGAGGCGGGCAGTGGTAAAACAAGGACTGCCCGGCTGTGGGCCTACGTCCGTGATGACCGTAATGCTGGTTCACAGATGCCCCCGGCGGTCTGGTTCGCGTACTCACCGGACCGGAAAGGTATCCATCCACAAAATCATCTGGCTGGTTACAGCGGTGTGCTTCAGGCCGATGCTTACGGTGGTTACCGGGTGTTATACGAATCCGGCAGAATAACGGAAGCCTTGCAGCGTATCGGTGAACTGTATGTCATGAGGCAGAAGTCCGGGGATGTTCAGCAGAACAGCGTCTGGCGACAAGAAAAGCCAGAGCTGCGCCACTGATGCAGTCACTGTATGACTGGATACAGACTCAGATGAAAACACTGTCGCGTCACTCGGATACGGCAAAAGCGTTCGCATACCTGCTGAAACAGTGGGAGGCCCTGAACGTGTACTGCAGTAATGGCTGGGTGGAAATCGACAACAACATTGCAGAGAACGCCTTACGGGGAGTGGCCGTAGGCCGGAAAAACTGGCTCTTCGCGGGTTCCGACAGCGGTGGCGAACATGCGGCGGTGTTGTACTCGCTGATCGGCACATGCCGTCTGAACAATGTAGAGCCAGAAAAATGGCTGCGTTACGTTATTGAGCATATCCAGGACTGGCCGGCAAACCGGGTACGCGATCTGTTGCCCTGGAAAGTTGATCTGACCTCTAAGTAAATATCAATACGGTTCTGGCTAGCCGCTTACGTGCTGACTGAAAGCAAACCCGAAGGAAATTATATAGCTGTCGGGCACGACAACGTCCAGAAGCGTAATGCGCAGCCTAACAGGGTGGGGGGCCGTCACGACATATCGCTCTCAGGCCCCACCAGAAACTCGGAGGCAAACTTGCGTCGGTATCTGAACGTATTCAATTTCGACCAATTAACACCAGTCTTGAGCACCTTGGCCGGAACTCCACCAAGCACCGCATTTGAGGGAAACACCTGACGTGTGACAATCGACCCGAAGGAAACTATGCAGTTGTCGGGCACGACGGCGTCCTTGAGACACGTCACGCGCTGACCAAACCAAACGTGGTTTCCCACCCTGATGCCAGACTTAGGCTCATTCAAGGGCTTCTTCGTTTCCAGACTATAAATGGTATGCCCGTCACTCGGGCGGAACAGGAGCTGTGAAGAGCCCAGAAAATCGTCTCCAATCCGAATATTCACGCCTGGTTCAGGTTTACACACCAAGTCCGCGCTGCGAACGTCGAAGTTCCGGCCAATGTGCACTTCGTTTTGGTTCAAGGTCAGAATCTTGAGCGACACCCAAACGGTTACATTGCCGAAGATCACAACTCGGCAAGACTTACAGGGCTAACATTGAAGTTAGCATTGCAGAATTTAAATTTATGATGATGCTGGAAAAGCACAAGTCATATAACACGTTTAGAGAATTTAATCAAAAATACCCCCCCATAATAAAAGACCTGAACCCCACAGCAATATGAAACAGGCTATTGGTAAACGAGGTCGACCTACGGATACACTGATATTTCAGATGGAGTTGAGCCAGTCGATCGAACTGGGAGATAACGAAAAAAATACTCACCAAAGACAAACAATTCAAGATCTGTTATATAAGGCACTGGAAAATGTCCTGCAAAGCGCGTTAATCGCCAAAATCCAACTGACGAAATTTGATGCTAAGTTTTTATATGATATGCAAAGTAAATATCATCTTAATGCTTCTTTTCATGGCTGACAGATAAACAGCAAGCAAAACTCGAAAAAACGTTGAGAAAATACCGTGAGTTTTAAAGAAATAAAAAAATCCCCACCAGTGGTGGGGAATGAGAAAAAATATGCGGAGATCATCTTAATTTGGATTTTTTCCTGCTCGTCCATCCCTGCAGCAAACGCAGGATGCACATAAAATGATGTTTATAAAAAACAAATATTGTTTCCTTCATAATAAACTCGCTACTGCCCAAGTTAAAATCTTCGCTGGTACGCGCCAATTCCTGTTAATTAAGCCCCCCCTTAGCGCCGTCTGGCTGGCTGCCATGTGAACGTTTCCTCGGCGGTACGATACTTTCTTGTCCGTTGCGCTTTTGCGTTTCTTGCTTGCCGCTCTGCAAAAATCATACATAGGCTTTACAGTCAGCCAATCCTGCAGTAAGTGATACATCGGTATTCAGACTGAAAGTGAAATATCCACTCCTGTTCATCCTTCAATATCAATGGTCGGACTGGATGCCGGCGTGGCTAAACTTGCCACACTGTCAGATAGCACAGTCTTTGAGACTGTAAACACTTTTCAGAAAAACCAGAAAAAGCTGGCGAGACTTCAGCGACAGTTAAGCCGCAAGGTCAAATTCAGCAACAACTGGCAGAAGCAGAAACGCAAAATACAGTGTCTGCATTCCCGTATCGCAAATATCCGCAGGGACTACCTTCACAAAGTCACAACGACAATCAGCAAAAAACACGCAATGATAGCCATTGAGGATTTGAAGGTCAGCGACATGTCAAAGTCAGCAGCAGGTACGGTCAGTCAACTATATAAGTCTATCTAAAGGAACATAATATAACTGAGCAAATCTTTTTTTATAATCACCTAAAGCATACATGATAACCAATGATTTTGATTTGCTATCAATTGCTAAACCTTCAGGTTCCCAATGTTTTTCTTTTCCACTTTTAATAGCATCTTGTTTTCCTATTGTTACATTATTAAACTTTCTTATAAGCTTTCCAGTTAAGGTGTAAATATAAAGCCTTTTGCTTTCTCTGTTTTTACCTCCGCTCAACAAGTATATATATTTGTTGTCGGCAGTAATAGCTTGTAATACATAACCATCCTTGGTTAACCCTTCATCAATAAACCATTCTAAGTTCTCTTCCGATGAAATATCTATTGAATTTCTGAAATCTACTTTTTCTGTATCGTAAACCCTTAATAGCTCCCGTGTCTTTAACTTACTCCGCACTATTAAATATTTAGCATCTAAGGTTAAGGTAGGCATTGTACTTAGATGTGGTTTATAAGGGGCATCAAATACTTTTGTAAATTTCATATCGTGAGGGAAAGCCTGATGGTTGTATTTAAAGTGAGTTACAAACCATCCTCTTGAAGTAAATGCTTCACCGGTTGAAGATACTAAATACCCACTATTACAATCATAAGTCAACCCCTGGTGACCAATAAAATCTGTTGGTTTCTGAAAGGAATGAGCTGTAATCTGATTGGATTTCTCATCAATAAAAAAAACATTTACAACACCTTTTTCTGGCTTCCCTGACATATGTAGCGTATATAAGTTTCTTCTTTTATTGTCAATGACTACCCCCTGAACAACATTATTTCTACCTGAACCCAATCGATACAATTTTATTTTTTTTAACACATAGCTATCATCAATTAAAATATCATTATTTGATGTGGCATTTGTGTTTACAATGCCTTCCCCAAACAAAAAAAACAAAAACAAAAACACATAGTGAATCTTAAATATTTTGATCATGGCTCCACCCTATCTAATGACAATAGTATCCAGTAAACTCATTTTTGTTGTCGACATAACACCTCAAAGTTCAATCGCGATCGCATACTAGTTGCCCATCCCAGCAATTGATGGGTTTTTGATGGTTTGTTTGCACCACAAATAAAATAATAAGTATTTCTCAAATGGTCTAATGTTAAACACACAATGTCGCTACATTAGTGTGCAACATGACATTGTCAAAGAATTAATCATAATGCCAGCATTGCTTTCTCACGAGATCTATATAACGCCAAACCAATGAACAGTATTATTAATGTGGGTATTGTCAGATAGTTCATGCTTACTCCGTCACTGATATGGCCGGGCATGTCGGCCTCACGGTTTAATTTCACTATATGCACTAATGAGTTCCAGAGAATATAACCCCAATATTGTTTTGGGATTGCATTCAAGGGGAACATGACACAAGAAGTGAAATAGAGTGGTTTGATTAGTATCGGTAGAACCTTTTGCATTTCTGGAAAGGCTCTACCTACAACCATGAAAATTAAGCCAACGCCACATAACAGAATGATTAACAAACGCCAACTGAGCACTAGTTGTAATAGATTTGTTATTTCGAAATATTCGCCTGTCATCTAGACAATGAATATAAGTAGAATATAAACAGCAGTATAAATTAAAGTCTCAAGCAAGGCATGTGCGATGATCGTATCGATGGATTTGCTGGCCAATAATCAAACAACTCCTGATTCGTTTGCCTTTATTTTTACTTTTCACATAAGGTTAATTAATCATTCTGAAGAATGACGTCTGCAACTCGAACCGATGCATTCCCATGCATCGATAGCCCCTTCATTTTCTATAAATAAATTTACAAGAACATTGAACTTGTTTTCATAAAAATTGGTAATAGAAACACAAAGTTCCTCTACATTCGACGAAAATGGGAAGGGCGTTGAGTCAATTGGAAAATACAGTTCCCGTTGACTAAGATATGAATCGACGTCGGATGCATAAATAAATCCAGGCCGTCTTAGAAGCAAAATGTCGTAAATCCAACTTGAATAATCAGCAATCCCTGCAAAAGAAGTAACCATTAGCTCTTGAATATCTGGATAGCTCCCAGCATCAATAACTTTAGAACCATTCGAATAGTTAAATCGATTAGATAAATGAAAATGAACTCTGGTTATAACAACAAACTTTTTACCAAACCTCGTTTCAAACCGATTTATTATCTTGTCGAATTGTGTGAGATACATCGAGATATTATTTTTCTGCGTTGCTGTACCGTACAAATGCTCATCCCTAAAAGTAGGAGCGTAAAGAATAATCTCAGAGTCATCTGGAATCCCTAAAACACGTCGAACACGAGCACAAATATTTTCTTTTGTTTCGCTATCTGCAAAAAATATATCATTGCGAGGGTGTCCTAACATTTCAATTCTTGCAGTCGGCCAAACACTGCCCCGGTAAACTTCAGTCTCGAATTTGGAATTCGAAACCAAAAGATCTGTAGTACGGTCCGCCGCCGTACAAACCGATTCACTCCAAACATTGGTAAACTTTTTAATGCCCAGGGAACCGTGCCATGTTTGAACATAAATTTGTTTCTTCCGTTTTACAGGCATCGTAGCTCGTACATTGTTGTCCACCAAAACTTTAGCATTAGACATATAATACCAAGCGGCAAATGAGTTTTGTTGGATGACAGTAACTTCATCAGGGTAGTCTGAAAGATTAACTTTTTTCTTATTTGCAATCCAAATGATTTTTACATTTTTATTTTTTTCTTTTAACTTCCGGATCAGAGCTTCCGTCACATATTTTGGATTGCAAGTGTAGTGCTGCTGAAAAGATCGAAAAACAACTGTCTTGTTGGCTATAGGCAAGATCTGACAAAATTGTTTAAAACCAGACAGAAGTTTAGGTCGAACAAGCTCCGTGTATGCTAAGCGGCCTTTCCTTATAAAGAGACCTCTGCGTAAAATGCCAAAAAAAGAGAAATACGAATGATGAACTGCATAATTTGTCATATCTTTATAGCTTGTTCCAACTCGCAGGAACGAATTGAGAATCTCTTCACGCCCGTTGTTCTTAAAAATCTCAACAATCCTCAGCAGCCTTGTACACCCTTTTGAATTAATTTTAGTAGGAGATTCACAAACCATTACTTTTGTTTTGTTTTTGATTCTCTTATTTATCTCCATAAATGACGCATTATTAGGAGTGACAATCAAATCATATTTTTTTACAAGGTCGCGAATCTCTACTGACTCCCAGAAACTATGGCTATAAACTTCAGAACCAGGCACGGCAATATAAATGGCATTCTTTGCTAAAGGCGCTTTCGCCGAAAGCTTAAATTCAAGCACAACACTAGCCCCTTTCTCATGTTTACGGGCAAGTCTGTGTCCCTCTGCACTAACACCGATCTTGACAGGATAGTTGATTATAGCCTTCCTATCTTGGGCATTTTTAACTGGAACAACCTTGAAATACGGCCCAAAAATTTCTAATAGTTTTTTATCGAATTCATCGAAAGTTGCCTGTCGCCCTCGCACAAAAAGGAGGGGAGTATTTTTCTTTTTCTCAACGGCCACGCCATCTTTTGTCTGCTGCAGTTGTTCAGACAATACTTTCAGCATCTTTTTCTCAACGGCCACGCTATCTTTTATCTGCTGCAGTTGTTCAGACAATGCTTTCAGCGTCTTTTTCTCAACGGCCACGCTGTCAAACAACATCTGAGACAAATTTTTCACAACATAGTGTCTCGGTGTTAGGTCGTAGCCGTTATCTCTGATTTCCCGTAGGGTCGCAACTTTGCAGAAACCTGTCTGGTCTTTATATTTGGCCAATTTACTATCACCACGCGCTATCCGTGCTGTCAATGCTTTCGGAGAGCTGCGCCAGGCATGGTAGGTATCGGCGATGGTAGCAATATCTTCCGGTGCTAACTCTTTCGTTGTGTGGCGAATCATGGTGCCGAGATGACGCGCATCAATAAACAGTGTCTCACCGTGACGAGACCGGTAACCTCTAGTCTCATCTGCAGCCTTCGATTTCGTTATCAACCATAAACATACCGACATCTGTGTGGTGTAAAACAACCAACCGGGGAGGGCTATCATACAGTCGATAACATCATTCTCGATAAGTTGAGCGCGGATTTCACCTTCGCCACTGTTGTTAGAACTCATCGACGCGTTTGCCAGCACAAAACCTGCTACGCCATTAGCTGACAGTCTAGAAAGCATGTGCAGAATCCAAGCGTAGTTAGCGTTACTGACAGGCGGTATTCGATAACCATCAAATCGAGGATCTTTAATTAATTCTGATTCGTTACGCCAGTCTTTCTGGTTGAAGGGCGGGTTAGCCAGAATATAGTCGGCTTTTAGTTCTGGGTGCTGGTCGCTAAAGAAGGTGTCTGCTGGGCGTTTGCCGAGGTTCGCTGAAAGACCGCGAATGGCGAGATTCATTTTTGCCAGTTTATACGTTATGTCATTCAGTTCCTGTCCGTACAGCGAGATATCTTGGCTTTTCTCCTGATGATTCTCGGCAAACTTAACCGACTGTACTAACATCCCCGCCGAACCACAGCACGGATCATAAATTTTGCCTTGGAAGGGTTCGAGCATTTTCGTTAACAGGGTTACCACGCATTTTGGCGTATAGAACTCCCTCCCGCCTTTGCCTTCAGTTGCAGCAAACCTGCCGAGAAGGTATTCATAAAAACGTCCGAAAAAGTCTTCTTTCGACAGCGATTCAACGTCTGTTTCATGCTCGAATGGTTCGATGTTATCAATAGCGTCAATCAGTGACGTCATTTTTTGGGGCTCGAGGTTCTGGCGACTGAAGTAGTTGTTTGGTAGTCCTCCTTTCAGGGACGGGTTACATTTTTCAATAGTCGAAAGAGCTGAATCTATACGCGCGGTGATATCATCCCGCTTTGCATGTTGCCGAATAAACCCCCATCGGGCTTTTTCAGGCAGCCAAAAGATTTTGGTTTTAGGTAACCAGAAGATATTGTCTTGCTGGTAGAAAACGGTCAGATCAAGGAAATCATCCAAACCGGCGGTAATCATTTTCTGGCGTTGTACTTCAAACTCATCGCTAATTAGTTTTAAAAATACAAGACTTAATACAACAAGCTTGTATTCGGAATATTTTATGTTGCCACGAAGCTGGTTTGCTGCATCCCATAATGTTTCTTCAAAGCCTTTATTTGAACCAACTTTTTGAATTAATACTTTATCCATGATATTTGAAATTAATTTTTAGTATAACATTTTTGACATTATCCACGCCTAAAGGACGTGGATGCCGACGATATTTCGCTGTCGGATGAATCATTTCGGTTCAATGGTGCCGGGGTTCACAATACCGCCAGAACATTGAAAACTGGCGTTAACACCGTCATCAGAACTTAAAAAACTCTCGCCAGAGCGAATAACGTCTTCACCCGTTGCACATGCTGATGTGGCGCTTATCTGCGAACCTTATGAGTAATGGAGCTTCGTTGGCAGTAAAGCCCGGCAGCGCAGGCTCTGGTACGCATACTATACAGGCGTGCTGGCCTGCAAAACACTCTGCTTTTCACGTTCTGGTGAGCTTCACGAAAAAGTCATAGGAGCGTTTTTATTGAAAAATACATATTCTACTAATTGGAGGCGTCACCCTTTTAGCGGCCGGCATCTCATACCATTTGTGCGTTTCAGGGGGAATTTTATCAGTAGGTTATTAATACATGCCTTCACTATCCCCCTCTTCTTAATGCAATTTACTTAAGTGGAGCGGCACACCATTTCATTGGGCAGCTGATTTTTGATAACTTAACTACCCAAGTCCTTAATGGGTGAGCTTGTTACGAACACTATTTTCTCTCCCTTTTAGATACACCAATTTCAAATTGTAAAGTCAAGCATTATCTTTCCGTTCATTGGATTCCCATTAAGCGTCTTCACAGCATCAACATAAGTATCAATATTTCCCTGTACAGCAATCATTGAAGTAAGGTCAATTTTTCCATCCAAGAAAAGCTTTGTAGCAAGTTCCCACTCTTTACCAGGCCACTCACCAGAATAGTTCATCCAACTGCCAAGTATACGGAGTTCCTTACGCAGAATAAAACCAAATATTTTTTCGGGAAGCTTCAGGTCATTATGGAGAGTGCCAACAAGAGCAATTTGAGCTTGGGGCCCCGCGATATGAATAGCCAATTGAACTGCCGCCGAATTACCTGCAGTTTCCAGAATCAGTTGTGAGAAACGACGTGTATTTAGAGCCTTGTCAATCATCTCAGCAGACATTTCTGCGCTATTGTATGTATATGTGGCACCGATTTTTTTCGCTAGTTCAAGTCGCTCTGGATTTATATCAATCGCGGTTACTGACTTCGCGCCTAGCGCTGCGGCACACTGCATCGCCAATAGTCCAATAGTACCGGCTCCAATAATTATAACTTCTTTACCTTCAACTCCTCCAGCCAGCTTCATTGCATGCAGCCCAACTGTTACCGGCTCAAAAAATGCGCCTTCGGTTGGAGTGATACCTTCAGGTAACAGGAATAGGTTATTTCGCGGAACGACAGTATATTCACTGTTACCACCATAACATCTGGAACCAATAAACTGATAGTTTTTGCACTGGGACCATAATTGTCTTTCACATTCAGGACAATTAAAACAAGGCTTGAGTGGGATACAGGAAACGAGGTCGCCCTGTTTCAAGTCTTTAACAGAAGAGCCTGTTTCCTGTACGATACCACTAAATTCATGTCCAAGAATAATAGGGTAAAAATGAGCACCATTATGAAAGATCCGAGGAATATCTGAGCCACATAACCCAGAACAGCAGACTTTTACCAGCACATCATCAACAGATGTGATCTGAGGTACTGTTTTTTCTTCAATGCAAATATTACCACCAGAATTTATTACCACAGATTTCATATAATTACTCCGAATATAAATAGCCATTAGCAGAGAACTGGTTCTCTCCCTCTTTAGTCCTCATTGTTTTTTGTAGGGTACAACGTATTAAATTTTTCCTTCACTGCCGCAGACGCCGATAATACGCGTAACGACTTCCTTCATGGCGGCTTTTGCTGGCTGCATATAATGGCGAGGATCATTTGCCGCCGGATTGTTGTAGAAATATCCTTTTAACGCATTGGCAAAAGCAATTTTCAGTTCTGTCGCAACATTCACTTTGCAGATACCGCTGCGGATACAATGCTGAATGTCCTGTTCCGATAATCCCGAAGCGCCATGCAACACCAACGGAACATCCACTAACTGACGAATTTGTTCCAGCCGGGCAAAGTCTAGACGTGGTTCATTCGTGTACAAGCCATGTGCTGTGCCTATTGCTACTGCCAGGGAGTCAATTTGTGTACGTTGCACAAACTCTGCGGCTGCAACAGGTGATGTATAAGCAGAATCTTTTTCATCCACCAACAAATCATCCTCCTGTCCGCCAAGGCGGCCTAGTTCAGCCTCGACGCTGACATCAAAGCTGTGGCAAAACGTAGTGACTTCTTTCACTCGCGCGATATTTTCTTCAAACGGCAGATGAGAACCATCAATCATGACTGAGCGAATTCCTGCGCGTACTTTATTAAAAATGTCATCGCTATCTTCATGGTGGTCGAGATGTAGGACTAATGGCAGGCGGTACTCATGAGCTAGAGATTGTACTAACGAAATTAAACTTCCCACGCCGCCATAACTATAAGTACTAGGTGTTCCCGCCAATATAACGGGAGAGCGAAGTTGTGCGGCGCTCTCAGCGACAACCTGCAATGTTTCAAGGTTATGAATATTGAAAGCGGGGACTGCATATCCCTCTGACTGGGCTTTTTTCAGCATGTTTTTGCTTGAAATGATGTACATCGCAGCTCCTGTTTTTCGGCGTTCTTCTTACAAAACGAAGAAAGAGAATTCGGTGATGCCACCAGTAAGTTGGATTAGATGTATAATATGAGCTTTTGATATTCTT
>OGUF01000772.1_pt1 | contig 14339 bp, 6 predicted proteins | sample 1573681 | NCBI WGS metagenome assembly OGUF01 (sample SAMEA2582049, study PRJEB24529) | metagenome | biome: Human gut stool | place: China | collected 2011
GTCTTGTAACGGGACTTCTTCACACGCTTCTCGGAATCCCCGACATTCTCGCAGGTATCCTCACACAGATTGCTCTTTATTCAATTAACCTGAATATTATGGGAAAATCAAACCTCCCAATCAGCTACAGAAACTATACGCTTATTGTTTCTGCAAGTAATATAAATATGGCAATTCTCGTAGGTCTTGGAATTTGTGCCGTTGTAATTGCCGCAATGTATTGGTATTTCGGCACGGAACAGGGTTCAACAATCCGTTCAACAGGTTCAAACCCTGCAATGAGCAAGGCACAGGGCATTAACATCAATTTTACAAAGGTAATTGCTCTTGCACTTTCAAACGGACTCGTTGCACTTTCGGGTTCACTTTTTGCTCAGTATCAGGGCTTTGCAGATATCAACATGGGCAGAGGCGCAATCGTAATCGGTCTTGCCGCTGTAATCATCGGTGAAGTTCTCGGTGAGGCAATTTTCCGCAAGCACATGAATTTCATCATTAGAATGGTCTTTGTAATTGTCGGCGGTATTCTTTATTATATCGCAATGGGCATCGTACTCTGGCTCAAGATGCCGACAGACGATACAAAGCTCTTCACGGCAATTATCGTTGCAATCTTCCTTGCAGTTCCGTATCTTCAGAAAAAGAGAAAGACTTCATTCAAGAAGGTTGCAAAAATGAATGCTAAAAACGTACAGAAGGAGGGTTAAGAATGCTTGAAATCAAGAATGTATGGAAAACCTTTAATAAAGGCACAGTAAACGAAAAGCAGGCACTCTGCGGAGTTAATCTCACCCTCAATGACGGCGATTTTTGTACGGTAATCGGCGGTAACGGTGCAGGCAAGTCAACAACACTCAACGCAATTGCAGGCGTGTGGCCTGTTGACTGCGGTCAGATTCTCATTGACGGCAAGGATATTTCCGCATTGCCCGAGCATAAAAGAGCGCCGTACCTCGGCAGAGTATTTCAGGACCCGATGACAGGCACGGTAGCCGATATGGAAATTATAGAAAACCTCGCAATTGCCGCAAGACGAGGCAAGAAAAGAGGACTTTCATGGGGTGTAAAGGCTGACGAAAGATTTCGTTACCGTCAGATGCTTGCAGAGTTCGACCTCGGACTTGAGGACAGAATGTCATCAAAGGTAGGACTTCTCTCGGGCGGTCAGCGTCAGGCAATAACACTCCTTATGGCAACAATCAAAAAGCCAAAGCTTCTCCTGCTTGACGAGCATACAGCCGCCCTTGACCCGAAAACAGCCGCAAAGGTGCTTGAGCTTTCCGACAAAATCATTGCCGAAAACAACCTTACGGCACTTATGGTAACTCATAATATGCATGACGCAATTACTCACGGCAACCGTCTTATTATGATGAGTGACGGCAAAATTATCCTTGATATCTCAGGCGAAGAAAAGAAAAATCTTACGGTTGAACACCTCCTCGAAATGTTTGAAAAAGCAAGCGGTTCAAAGCTTGAAAACGACCGTATGCTTTTAAGTAAGGATAAATAATCAAAAATCATATAATCTCAAACAAAATGCCCGACACCGCAGTCGGGCATTTTTATTTGTATATTAAACTATGCACGGTTACCCGTAGCTGTGTCCGTTGGACTGCCGTCACGCAAAGGCGGAAAATTTCCGTCAAACTGATTTTATAATGTTACTGTACAACATTCAAATATTGAACTTTCAGCAAAATAACATTATCAAATTTGTAACACACAGCATAACAATTTCTTAATCGGAATAATTAAAAACACCGATATATAGACGAATTCTACAAAAAACGCACCATAACTTGTGCATAACATAAAAATATCTTGTCAAAACGGCAAAACTGAATGTAAAAACAAACACAAAACTATCACATTAAACAAACACAATAAAATTATTGCAACCTAATTGAAAAAATCAATCTAAAATGGTATAATCTACTATAAAGAATATGGGTTAGTGTTCACATTTTGACTGAAACAAGCTCAAGGACACATTTTTTAGCTAAAGACACGGCACTTTTTGTAAATTAGCAACAAAATTCCGTGGCTTTGCCGATTATGTTTCACCGTTGGTCAGGCGGTAAAGGTCAAACCCGAACCTAACCAAAACCAAAATATTCGGTTATGGAGGTAATATTTATGAAAACAAAAATTTCTCATTTTGGCAGAAGCACTGTTTCCGTCATCCTTGCGGTAATGATGCTCCTGTCAACAATGCTTATCGGCACTATAAGTGTTAATGCGGCTGATTATTTTACAGTTGGAGATACTTTATATTTGGATATTTCAGGTGCAAGTTATGATGCGACTGAAGCTAATGCTGAGTTTTACATAAAATTTTATAAAGACGGTGATAATAGTTTTAGTTGGTCGAAACTTAGCCAAATTAAAGATAAAGTATATTCCGGTACAGTTCCGACTGGAGAATGGGATCGTGCTGTATTTACAAGGGTTAATAGTCAAACTTTTGACTCCACTAAAAGTTGGATTGCTAGTACTGTTTACTCAAGCGCTACAACAACAATAAGTGATAAGGGCAATCATAACTGTTGGTCACTTAATAATGGAGATATGAAAGGAACTTGGACAACCTATTCAGACGGTTCTGGCGGTGGTTCGACATCTACTGCTTACTATGTAACAGGTGAAACTGGATTGATAAATAGTACTAATGCATGGACCCAAAAGCAGGAATCAGATAAGATGACATATAGTGATACTGACGGCTATTATTCAATCACATATACCGACAGAAAATCTGGTATATATAAATTTAAGATTACAGATAATAATGGTGCATGGTTTGGCTACAGTGAATTTGATGATGTGACGAACAACGGTTGTACGATTGAAAATTCTAGTGGAGATATTTCAGTAAAATTTGATCAAAAATCTAATGTTACAATCAAGTTTAATATTGATAGTCAAGGTAAAAAACATCTTTATGTTATTGCAGAATCTGCCCTCTCTAAAGTTGATGATTCTGTGACTTTAACAGCTTCACCTGAAACTGTCAAAGTAGGTAATTCGGTTACTCTCACAGCTGTTGCTAATAACCCTGCTTCTGCAAATCTCAGATATACATTTACTAAGACTTCCGACGGTGGAGCTAATGAAACACAGAATAATGACAAACTTACAGTAACCCCGACTGCAGCCGGCACTTATAAGTATAAGGTCACAGTTTCAGCGGATAGTTATTCGCCTGTTACAAGCAACGAGGTTAGTTTTACAGTTACTGATTCTGTTAAATATTATATTTGCGGTAGATTTAATACTACATGGCATGAACCGTCAGCTAATGATCCGCAGTTTGTAGAAGATGAAAGCAATCCTGGTCTTTTCTACTATGAAACAGGTGAAACTATTGCTCAATTGTCAGGTACGATATCAGAAACTTACGGCGATACTCCAAAGTATTTTTATATATACAAAACAGCGACGAATGAATCAACTAATTATCTTACCACAAGTGATAATGCCGGGCACAATTTCCAGAACAATACTGTTGATAGCCCACTTGCGCTTAGTAATAAAACTGGTACAGATGAGAAGTACCTTGTTCGTTTTAACGATGATAAGGACACTTCTACAACTCCGGTTACCATTTGGCTTGATACAAGAAATAACGAATATAAACTTTGGTATACAACAGCACTTCCTCATACTGTTACTGTAGCAGATGGTGTATCGGTAACTGTTGATAAGGCAACAGCTACAACCGGCGAAACGGTTACTGTTACTGCAACCTCAGTTCCGCAAGGACAGATTCTTGACACAGTAACCGTTGTGGGTGCTGACAATACACCGGTTACAACCACCGTAAGTGGCAACACCGCAACATTTACAATGCCTGATCAGGATGTTACCGTAACAAATGTAACATTCCGTGAAGCGAAGAAATACACAGTAAAATTCAGTTCAAGTGACGATAATTTCGGTAGTGTTTCCGCTAAATACAACGGAACTGATTTTACTTCCGATACAAAAGTAACCGAGGGCGATGAAGTAACATTCACTGCAACTTCAAAGGATGGCTACGCTCTTTCCGACTGGACTGCAACGGCTAATGGTACATCAAATACTTATAACGATTCTTCGCTTTCTCTTAAGATTACAGCTAACACAACCGTAACCGCTAACTTTAAAGTAGAAGATTCAGGTACAATCGTGAATAATATGTACTTTTTGTATGGCAGCACTAACAACCCAACAAGTTGGGAAGGACAGCAGGGATATAATCAATCAGGATATGGAAAGTACAATGTTTATGAAAAAGACGGAAAATATATAGTAACTCTTAATAAAGAACATTATAAACAACTGTATTTTGCTTTTTCAACATCTAACTATTATAAGAACATGACACCAAAGGATAAACTTGCCGGTGTAAATCCTGATAATCCTGTTGATTTAAGACTTGTCACCACCGGTAAAGAAAGTTTTAATGCAGATAATACCCAATATGTATTCGGTATGATGAGTATTGTAAGTGAAAATTCTGAATATATCGGAGATATAAAAATCATCTACGACCCGACTGCTAATACATATACGGTAAAAGCTACCAAAGATAGTGCTTCTGATACAACCGTAAATATTACAGGTAAAGACGGTACAATTCGTGCGGGCTTTACTAATACTGGTGATAAAAAAACTACCGCTGTTTTAGGTGATACAACTCTTTCAATAACAACTCCTGATGATAAAATAATTACTGCATCTGATTCATACATGATTGAAGAAAAAAATCGTGCTGTTACTGCTAAGAGAGTTCCTAATGGCTCAACAGTAACCGTTACAACCACAATTAACCCTAACGCAACCTTTGCAGGTCACAATGGCAGCGATTACTATGTTAAGGGATTCAGCGTAAACGGTATCTTTGGCGGAGTTCTTTCACAGACTGAAGGTAAAAATCATAGTAGTGATGTATATACTTATACTTTTGAAGTAAATCAAGAGATTTATGGTTCAAAGCTTGAAATCACTCCTGTGTATTTCCTCAAAAATGATGATAACTGCGTATATTTCTACATTGAGAACTACGATTCTGCAAAACAAATTTGGGGCAATACTCCTTCATGTTATGTATATTATGGTAGTGGTACTACAACATTAGAAGCATTAGGCTATTACCCCGGACAACCAATGGTTGACTACAACGGTTCTATCTTTACTCAGATTCCTAAATTTATAGTCAATGGTGATACCACAGAAAAAATTACAGGTATGACGCTTAATAACTATGTTTGGGACGATGTTCATAGAGATTATAACGGTAAAGATCAAAAAAGTGATAATGCACAGACATACGACTACGATGATTTTGTTAAGATAGCTGAGAGCTCTGTTGCTCCTGATAACATTATTTATCGTTTTAAGTATAATGAATTCAAAAATGAACCGAAAGCTACATTAGAAGCTTCTAAAGCTGATCCTAATGGTTGGGAAGTATTCCTCGACTACCAGAATTATCCGACAGATATTTTTGGTAATAGAATTGGTAATGATAAGCTTGACTATAAGGATACTGATAGTGTAACGAATAAGGATAATTACCTGTCAATTATTTCGGACGGTTACCAGAATAACTACATCGGTAAATATGCAACTGCTTGGAGCATTTATAACAAGGCTGGCGATAGAGTGGCTACTATTCCTTCATCAGCTCTCTTGTATGCCCTTGGCAAGTCCGATGAGCAAATAAAAAAAGCCATTGATTCTGCATCAACTCCTCCTGACTTCCTCCCCGGTAAGACAGATAGAGATACTTATTGGAAAACATTTAAAACTTTATATCAAAATTATAAAGATGTTTATGCTCAGATTAACTTTGAGGCAGCTATCAAAGGCGGTGACGATTATGGCAATCGTCTTGACGGTCGTTGGTACTATTCTCAGAGTAAACAGAAAATCACCGGTGAAATCAAGATTCAGTATGCAAATACCCTTGATGACTACAAAGTAGGCGGTTTCCATGAAGATACATTTGCTGATGAAGATGCTTCATCAATTATCGGTACGACAACAGGAGCAAGTGCATACTTTACCGATCCAGAGAATAAAGTAAGAAAACTTGTAACTGAAGCTGATAATACTCAGGATTATAAGTTTGAAGTTACTGCAACTTCAACTGCAGCATACACATTTGTTGGTTGGTACCGTCTTATTGATGGTGATTACAAGGCAATCAATCCTTCAGATATGAGCAGTTTGACAGGTGCAGTTACACGAAATTCAGATGTAACGCTTGTTGCTCGTTATATCAAAACTCCGGGCGGTACAATGACCTTCCACCATTCATTGTACAACGGAGAAAATGCAGGCGGTGGTAAAGCCACTACCGAAATTCAGGTTGTTGTTAAAAACAGCAAGGGCGAACCTCTTTATGATTCAGGCAGGATTGCAGGCACAGCTTCAATTGATAAGACTAAGATTACTAAATTAGCAACGCAAACAGGTCTTACTGTAACTGTTACTCTTTACACAACAACAAAGAACCTTTATGATTTCAAAGGCTACTATTCTGCTGAAAACACAACGGAGATAACTGCTTTTGCTCCTACTACCGGTTTTACAACAAGTGTTAACGGAGACAGAACAAAAGGTCTTGTAACTACATCAGAATATACGTTCTCGTTTAATGAATACTACAATAAACATAAGAATACTCTTATTGGTGATAATGCGGGAACAGTATACTATAATTTCTATTCTGACATTACTTCTATTAAAGTACCGTATAAGGTTCAGTTCTCTTACACTGACAGAATGGGTGAACAAAAGTATTACAACAAGGCTGGTTATGTTGATCCCGAAGACACTTCATCATACACATTTGTTGAGAATGCTACTAATGTTGAAGGTGTAGAATCACATTCTGTAAAGGTAACTCTTACAAATAGCTTTATCCTTTCTCTTGCACCGTATGAGTCAAACTTTACAAAGAATCTTACTTGGGATAAACCTACAGATTCTATGCCTTTTGATTCATCAGTTAGTAAGTCAATAGCTTCAGCTGTTGTTAATTCAACTCAGTCAGACAAAAAAATCCACCTTAATGTTTTCCGTGATAAGAATACTAATGAACCTACTTCTTATAATAACGAAAACGGTAATTTTGTACTTTTCACAAGAAATAATTCACCTGAATTACCTTACGGTTCAGTATTCTATACAGAAAAGACTGACGGAACTTATAAGTATGATATCACTGCTCCGAAAACATATACCGATAAAGATGGTAAAACACTTCAGTTTATGTATTGGGCAATCTACTCCGATTCTGAATGTGAAAATCTTGTTATTAAAGCATACAACAGTGAAGGACATTTCAGCTATGTAGCGTATGATAACTGTTGGATAGTTCCTGTTTATGGAGAAAGCTCAACTCCGGTTGCATCTGTTAAGGAAGTTTCTACTTCAACTCAGTTTATGGAAGTAACAAGAAATCAGTGGACAGCTGGTGATACGATCAGCTTCGACGGATTTGACGCTGATAGTATGAAGACACTTGATAAAACTGATGATTTCATTAAGGGTGACGGTGAAGACAAGCTTTACGCTGATTTTGTACTTAACTTCTTCTATAATGGCAAACAGCTCAATGTATTTGATCCTAACAGCAGTAAGGTTCAGACTGGTATTGTGATGCAGAAGTTAGAGTTAGAAAAAGATTCCATTGGTGTAGGTTACAATACTGATATGAAGTACTACGCTAATAAGTACATCAATGATCTTCCTGCAGCAGCTGAAGATGCTAAAAATAAAATTTTGACAGGTAAATCAAGTATCGAGTCGCTCACAAAACAGATTAATAATGATAGACTTGATAACAAGAACAGACTTCAGTATTATGCTCGTTTCAATAATACCGAAACTAATGCAAATTGTGTTTATAGAGTTTACACTTATATTAAGTATGTTAATGAATCAAATGATACTGTTGTTGAACTTGGTGATCCTATCTACTTTACACTCTATGATGTTGCGAACGCAACCGTTTGATTTTAAATTTATTGTGTGCAACAGACAATACTGTTGCACACATAAAATTTAGGAAGGAGTTATTTATGAAAAAAGAGTATTCTTCTCCTGAATTTGAATTAGTAAAATTTAAATTCGAGGATATAATTTTGACCGGTAGTCTTGATGATACTCCTGAGGCTACTAAGAGTGATGGTGACGATTGGGGGTAATGATATGAAAAATACATATTGTTTAAAATCCCTAAAACGCTTTTCTGGATTGTTATTATCTGTATTTTTTATTATTATTTCTACATTTCAAATTTCTGCGGCTTCATATGAAACCGACGGCTTTGTATATTCTGTTTCTGACGGTAATGCGAGCGTAACTGGATATAAAGGTGATAAGACCGATATTGTTCTTCCGCTTAAGCTTCAAAGCTGGTCTGTATCGGAAATTTCTGATTTTGCCTTTGTGGGAAAGACCACAATAACATCGGTCAGGCTTAACGAAGCAAGATATCTTAGAAGAATCGGTACTGATTCTTTTTACGGTTGTACTTCACTTGAATCAATTTCAATTCCTATCTGGGTGAGAGATTTTGGCTCTGCCGTGTTTCAGAATTGCACAAGTTTGAAATCTGTTACCTTTAACTGTGTGCCGAGTAAAATTACCGATCAGATGTTCTACAATTGTACTTCTTTAGACAAGGTATATTTACCTGCCGGTACAAGTGCGATTGGTAAGAGTGCTTTTGCTGAATGTGCATCACTGTCAGAGGTGTTTATTCCTACATCCGTGACTTCTATTGCTTCTAACGCTTTCAGAAACTCTCCGAATGTAACAATCAAGGGCAGTTACGGTTCTTATGCTGAGGAATATGCAAAGGCTAACAATATTCCGTTTGAGGGCATTTCTGCTTATGATGTCGGTGATGTTAATATGGATGGCGAGATTAATATTTTAGATGCAACTCTTGTGCAGAAGTATGTTGTCGGTATTGTTGAACTTTCGGCAGAACAAAAACATCTTGCCGATTATAACAACGATGGTGACATCACGGTAGTTGACGCAACGGAAATTCAGAAGTTTATCGTTCATTTAAACTAACCAATAAAAAAACAGGCTCACTTTTTGTGAGTCTGTTTTATTTCGGAGGATGCTTTGCCAAAATATTTAATAGCTGATTTTATCGTTGAAATTGAACCAAAATTTGATTACTTAAAAAAATTGTCCGAACCGTTTTTGTATGAAGGGGAGAGAAGTGCAGATTTTTCTGCAATACCGTCAGACTCATACTTAAATTCCCTGTTGAGCCGTATGGTTGAAGGTTCAACCATTGATGAAGCCGAAGAATTTGCAACGGCGTCAATTTTTAACCGCAAAATAATTCACCGTGGCGCTATGCTTGTACATTCCTCAGCACTTGTTTTTGACGGAAAAGCGTATTTGTTTTCCGCCGATTCAGGCGTCGGCAAATCCACTCATACAAAGATGTGGCTGAAAAGATTCGGCTCAAAAGCTCATATTCTCAATGACGATAAGCCTGTTGTAAAAATTAAAAACGAAGTCCCGCTATGTTGCGGAACTCCGTTTGACGGCGGAGGCGGAATTGCTAACAACGAAACCGTCCCCGTAGGTGCTATAATATTCATTGAACGCGCAGACGCTAATTTTGTTACAATTCCTGACACAAATGAGATTGTGCAAAGGCTCTACAAATCGACTGTCAAATATGTGAATAAGTCGGACGGAATGTCTTTGCTCTCAAATCTCGATAATCTTATTCGGCATACAAAATTTTATGTGTTACATTGCAATACAGATGATTCTGCCGTGGATGTTGCCTACAACAATATAATTAAAAACTGCAAATAAAAGACGGTCTGTTTTCGCAGACCGTCTTGTTATAGGTATAAAATTGATTACTTGATTTCCTTAATCCAGCCTTCGGGAGCTTCGATTCTGCCCATCTGAATACCTGTAAGTGTATCGTAAAGCTTCTTTGTAATCGGACCCATTTCATCCATACCGCTCGGGAAACAAATTTCCTTGCCGTGGTCGTTAATTTTGCCGACAGGTGAGATTACGGCAGCTGTACCGCAAAGACCGCATTCTGCAAAGTCCTTAACCTCATCAAAGTAAACTTCTCTTTCCTCAACCTCAAGACCAAGATAATGCTCAGCAACATACATAAGTGAACGGCGGGTAATTGAGGGGAGAATGCTGTTAGACTTTGGAGTAACAACCTTGTTGTCCTTTGTTACAAAAATAAAGTTAGCACCGCCTGTTTCTTCAACCTTAGTTCTTGTAGCGGCGTCAAGATACATATTTTCGTCAAAACCTTCTGCATGAGCGGTAACAATAGCGTGAAGGCTCATTGCATAGTTAAGTCCTGCCTTGATGTGACCTGTGCCGTGAGGAGCAGCTCTGTCAAAGTCTGAAACCTTAATTGTAATAGGCTTTGCGCCGCCCTTGAAGTAAGGACCTACAGGAGTAGTAAATACTCTGAACTGATATTCTGCCGACGGCTTAACACCGATTACAGGACCGCTGCCGAACATATACGGACGAATATAAAGTGTTGCGCCTGTGCCGTACGGAGGAACATAATCGGCATTTGCCTTAACAACATTGCAAACAGCCTCAACAAACTTTTCTTTTGGAAATACAGGCATCTCAAGACGCTTACAGCTGTCCTCCATTCTCTGTCCGTTAAGGTCAGGCCTGAACACAACAATTCTGCCGTCACAGGTAGTGTACGCTTTCATACCCTCAAAGCAAGTCTGAGCATACTGCAAAACGCCTGCACATTCGCTGATAGTAATTGTGGTGTCGGCTGTCATACTGCCGTTGTCCCACTTACCGTCTTTATAATTAGCTACAAATCTTTCACCGATGGGCATATAACCGAAGCCAATGTTTTCCCAGTCAATATTCTGCTTTTCCATCATAATTACTTCCTTTCGATATAAGAAAAACCCTCATTGGTTATACACATATTTTAGCACTTTAACACGCAACTTGTCAATGTTATAACAGCATATTTCACCGTTTTTATGATAATTTATACGCTTTTTAATGTATAATATGAATTTTACTGCATAAGAAACTTTCATTTTGCCGATATTATCTTTTAAAGGGCAAAAACAAACAACAATGTTCTTCTACAGAATAAAAAAATTGCTGTTGGGATATATACTTAATTTAATAAGTTACATGGGTGATTTTATGGCTGAAGTTGTAAAAATAGTATTGACGGGAGGACCTTGCGGTGGCAAGACTTCCGCATTGAAATATATCAGCGAAGAGCTTAAAAATCTTAATATTCCTACAATTACAATCGGTGAGGTTGCAAGCAGATTGTTTAGTGAGGGCAAAACCCCCGAAAATGTCGGTTCTTATGAATTTCACAGAGAACTGTTTGAAATTCAGCTTGCTGAGGAGAATGAAAAAACGCAAATTGCCAAAAATATGGATTGTGAAAAGGCAGTTTTGCTTTTTGACAGAGGATTGCTTGACAGCAGAGCATATGTTACGGAAGATGAGTTTGCAAAGTATGCAGGTATCCACAATTTGAATGAAGATGTAATACGAAGCTCTTATGACGCAGTATTTCATCTTGTGACTTCCGCAGACGGTGCAGAAGAGTATTACGGAAAAGAAACCAATATTTTCCGCAGAGAAGAAAGTCTTGAAAAAGCAAGAGAAGTTGACACAGATGTTATGGCTGTGTGGACAGGCACACCGCATCTGAGAATTATTGATAATTCGACCGACTTTGATACTAAGCTGAAAAGACTTCTCAAGGAGGTTGTCGCATTTCTAGGAATTCCGAAACCGCTTGAAATTGAAAGAAAATTTTTGATTGAATATCCTGATATTGAATTTTTGAACAGCATGAAAACCTGTCGCAGAATTCCTATTACACAGGCATACCTCACTACTCCCGAAGAAGGATATTTCAGAATCCGCAAAAGGGGAGAGGGAGACAAGGCTGTATATATCAAAACTGTAAAAATCAAAATATCGGATATTAAGCGGATCGAAATTGAAAATTATATTTCAAAAGAACAATACGACTCGTACCTTGCTCAAAGGCAGTATGTTACAGGCGTCATCAGTAAAGACAGATATTGCATTGTTGACAACAGCACCTACTGCGAACTTGATGTTTATCCGTTCTGGAATGACAGGGCAACAATAGAAATTGAATTGCTTAGTGAAGATCAGCGGTATCAACTTCCTAAGTTTGTAAAGCTTATAAGAGAGGTTTCGTCTGAACCCGATTATAGGAATCTTGCACTTGCTCAGAAATACGGAAAGCCGTAATTTGGCGTATTTTGTCCGAAAAAAACTTTTTAAAAATTAAATATGAAAAAAATTCAAAAAAGTGTTGACAAATATGCCGTATATGGGTATAATATAAAGGCTGACTGAGGTCAGCAACTGATGCGCCAATAGCTCAGCTGGATAGAGCAACTGCCTTCTAAGCAGTAGGTCAGGGGTTCGAGTCCCTTTTGGCGCGCCACTTATGGTGGGATTAGCGTAGTTGGTTAACGCGCCAGTTTGTGGCACTGGAGACCGCCGGTTCGAATCCGGCATTCCACCCCATTTGACTCATTAGCTCAGTTGGCAGAGCACTTGACTTTTAATCAAGGTGTCCGGAGTTCGAATCTCCGATGGGTCACCAACAGCCGCTGAAGAAATTCTTTGGCGGCTTGTTTTTTTAATAATCAATAAAAGCAGAATATATACTGAGCCGTCGCCAAGCGGTAAGGCAACGGACTTTGACTCCGTCACCCGTGGGTTCGAATCCCGCCGGCTCAGCCAAACAAAAAAGCCAGCAAACAAGCCTTATTCAGTATTTATCGGCTTGTTTGTTGTTTTTTGAAAAACATTTTTTGTGTTAAAACTTGATTTTTTGCGTTAAAACTTGATTTTTTGATTTAAAATCCAACACGAAATAAATAAATTACGCTTGCTTTTCTGATTTTCAATTGCGGTCGGATTTATTTTTGGAATTTGAGTAGGCGAAAACATTTAAAATCTTCTTGGCTTTTGCCATAATATCATCTCCTGTGATTTGGTATCGGCTCTTGTTCCAGCAAGTAAAAATGCCGACACCCTTTCAATTTTCCTCGTACTGTTCCAGCAGTACGGGGATTTTTTAATTTATTTGAATTTCTTTTCCGATGAATATAAGTTTTCCTATCAACTGTTCCTGCTGAGTTTTCCAGTAATTAGCATCACAGACTATCACAAGTTTTTTCTTTGCTCTGCTTACAGCAGTATTTATTACCTTTAAACCGTTACTCTTTGGACACTTTGAATTAGTGAACCATTTGTTTGTAGTGTCAACAACGCTAAGAATAACTATGTCCCACTCTCTGCCTTGTGAGCCGTGTATAGTTAATACTTCTTCTTTACCGAAAAATGCACTATTTAATGCTTTTTTCTGGTCTTTATACGGTGTAATTATTCCGTATTGAATATCTTCTTCTTTGATTTCATAAACATAAGATACTATACTGTCTACCTCTGTTGAACTATACCTTTGTTTTGGACGCTCTAACTTCGGAGAGTTTATGTAAAATATTTCTGTCGGTGTATCATCTGAACCGTGAAATGAAGGTGTGTACACATTATCAGCAAGAACCTTGGCTAATTTTGAGCCAAAACGAAAAGTGTGGTTTAAATTAAATTTGTTGATAAAATTAAATGTTGGTTCTTCATTTTTTAAATAGCGCAAAACTAAGTCATTAGGTTGCAAATTATAGTCCTCTAAATATAGAGCTGACTGAGCATACATTGCAACAAGTTCATTTTCACCGCTAAATTCATCATCATTCATTTCACAGATTGGCGGTAACTGCATATGATCACCGAGCATTGTCAGAGGACAATGATAACTCAGCAAGATCACGCCTTTTATAAGACTGCAGTAACCTGCCTCATCAAGAAATATGTGACTTGGTTTAAAACTGTCATCAGGCGGAATACGGCTGATACAAGCGTCAATGGTAGCTGCAATTATACTTGCCTTTCCCATTCTTGAACTTGTGGTGTTTTCCAATGCTTTACTCCTTTGACTTATGCTATCATCTTTATCATGAGTAAGACATTTTAATTTATCAAGTAATTCATCTTCGGTAAGATGGGTGACATTTGTGTACCGTTGTTTCCTGTTTTCTAAGGAACTTCTGCCTTTGTTTATTTCATTGTTAAAGTTTTCAGTAATAGTTGAGAAATTATCAAATGTAATATTTGATACAAATTTATTCAGATGTGGCCAAAATGAGGTTTTCTGAATAGCTTTATTTAAGAAAACAGAAAAATTGTTTCTACATTCCGATTGCAGTTTTGCA
>OGUF01000785.1_pt1 | contig 14008 bp, 10 predicted proteins | sample 1573681 | NCBI WGS metagenome assembly OGUF01 (sample SAMEA2582049, study PRJEB24529) | metagenome | biome: Human gut stool | place: China | collected 2011
GGTGCGCTCCTCAACAAGGTGCTTGTAAACTGACACTGAACGTTAAAGAAGGTATTATCCAAGAAGCTTTGGTTGAGACTATCGGATGTTCCGGTATGACTCACTCTGCAGCTATGGCAGCAGAAATTCTTCCTAACAAAACACTCCTTGAGTGCCTTAACACAGACCTCGTTTGTGACGCTATCAACACAGCTATGAAGAACATCTTCGAGCAGCTCGTTTACGGCAGAAGCCAGACAGCTTTCTCAGAGGGCGGTCTTCCGATTGGCGCAGGTATGGAGGATCTCGGTAAAGGTCTTCGCAGCCAGGTTGGTACAATGTACAGCACAAACGCTAAGGGCGTTCGTTACATGGAAATGGCTGAAGGCTATGTTCTCAAGACAGCACTTGACGAGAACGATGAAGTTATCGGCTATCAGTTCGTAAAGCTCGGCAAAATGCTCGAGGACATTCGTCACGGCGTTGAGCCAAACGAAGCATACAAGAACAACATCGGTCAGTACGGTCGTTTTGACGGCGCAGCTAAGTACATTGACCCTCGTGAAGAATAATTCGGTAAGGAGGACACCATAATGGCAGTAACATTTGAAGGTATGGAAAGAAGAATGCCTAAAATTGAGAAGTGCCTTGCCGAATACGGTATTGCAAATCTTGAAGAGGCAAGAAAAATTTGTAACGATCTCGGTTTTGATCCCTACGACATCGTAAAGGGCGTTCAGCCGATCGCATTTGAAAACGCAGGCTGGGCTTACACACTCGGTTGTGCAGTTGCAGTTAAGAAGGGCGCAAAGACTGCTTCAGAGGCAGCAGAAGCTATCGGTATCGGTCTTGAGGCTTTCTGTATTCCCGGCTCAGTAGCTGAGCAGAGAAATGTTGGTCGTGGTCACGGTAACCTCGGCGCAATGCTCCTCAGAGATGAAACAAAGTGCTTTGCATTCCTCGCAGGTCACGAAAGCTTTGCAGCAGCAGAGGGTGCTATCGGTATCGCTCGTAACGCTAACAAAGCAAGAAAAGAGCCGCTCCGTGTTATCCTTAACGGTCTTGGCAAGGACGCTGCTTACATTATTTCAAGAATCAACGGCTTTACATATGTAAAGACTCAGTTTGATTATTTCACATCAGAGCTTAAAATCGTTGAAGAGAGAGCTTTCTCAGACGGTGAAAGAGCTGCAGTTCGCTGCTACGGCGCTGACGATGTTCGTGAAGGTGTTGCAATCATGCAGCATGAAAATGTAGGTGTATCTATCACAGGTAACTCTACTAACCCGACTCGTTTCCAGCACCTCGTTGCAGGTACATACAAGAAGTGGGCAAATGAGAACGGCGTTAAGTATTTCTCGGTTGCATCAGGCGGCGGTACAGGCCGTACACTTCACCCCGATAACATGGGTGCAGGTCCTGCATCATACGGTCTTACAGACTCAATGGGCAGAATGCACGGTGACGCTCAGTTCGCAGGTTCATCTTCTGTTCCTGCTCATGTTGAAATGATGGGCCTTATCGGTATGGGTAACAACCCGATGGTTGGTGCTACAGTTGCTTGCGCAGTTGCAGTTTATGAAGCTGTTAACAAGTAATTACCAATCTTTTCAATAAATTAAAAAGGGGTCGGCTCTTTGAGTCGATCCCTGATTTTTTTGTGCAACGAAAATCCCCGATTGTATCGGCATTTTAACAAGTTGGAATTGCAAATACAAAAAATATTAAGCTGAATGATTCCGCCACCCCAATCGTAATGGCGGAAATTTTTATGCATTTTTGCTTTAACGAGTTTATGTTTACGGATATTCTTTACAGTGTATATGTTACTTATTTGCAGGTGCTTTTTAAGCCAAAAGAATTGACTGACTACAGTAACAGCTTACTCTTTCAGCTTGTTAAGCTTTTCAATATGCTTCATGCGCTTGTAGCGGTAGAGAATGTTTTCTGCCCATTCACGGTCAATTTTAAGAAAGCCCTTTAATTTTTTGTCCTTATATGCAAGCGAATCGACAATTTTCTTCGATTTAACATAAATTTCAAGTCTTGCTGTCTGAACATACGGCGTATGCTTTTCACCTGTAAAATATGTAAATCCCATTGTGTTGCGTTCACGATCGTACATTGAAAGGTATCCGTCATGAATTTCCGCCCCGTTAAGCTTTTTTGAAACCGTTTGGCTGATTGCAAGCTTTGTAAGCTCAACCGACATATCGTCAAGTCCCGACTCAAAGATAAAAATTTTCTCCTTGAACGAATTGAAGGTCGGAACAATTCGTTTGCTTATGTTGCGGAGATTGCTGTATTTTTCTTCAAGCTCGTTGTCGCAGAGCTGAAAATGATCAATTTTGGGAATAAAATACACCATAAAACGATTCTTCATATCATTGTAGAGAATCGGATATGTGAGCCTTGCTGAGTATCCGCATGACGGACATTTCCACGCAAAAAGCTCACCGTCAAGCGCTCTTCTGCGCACACCCTTTGTTACGGACGGGTTGATGCTGGTGTAAACATCAGCCTTGCTCATTTCACCGCACATTGGGCAGACGATTGCCTTGGTAATTTTCTTTTCAGGCATCCAAACCACCTCTTTAACACTCTATGAAACTAATTATAGCAATTGACCGTGATTTTAACAAGTAAATTTTAAAAAAATGTTGATTTTATCAAAAAAATCTGTCATAATAATAGAAATAAGTTTAATATTATTCGCCACGGCAGAATGTGTCAGAGTGTTTGTGCCAAAGCGGTTTTAAAGGAGAAATTTACTATGACGATACTTGACAGTGTAAAAGGAACAGTAAATACAGCCGTTGATACAATTTCATCGGTAGCTCAGACAATAGTAGAAAAGAACAGAACAAACGCAAAGCTCAACAGATTAAGACTTGTTATGAAAAGCGAAAGCGAGCTTATGAACAGAGCATATATTGCTCTCGGAAAGATTATGTACGACAGCAGAAAGAAAGGCACTGAAATTAATGATGCCGAGTGCGAAAAGCTTTTGAAGGTTATTGACACTTCAAAGGCCAAAATCGCAAAAGCAAGAGAGTGTTACAGAAAGATTGTCAACAGCTCAAACGATATTTTCTACGGCAATCCCGAGGTTGCTCCTGAGGTTAAAGAGGATGATATTGTTGATATTACAGTAGCTTGCTCAAATGAGAGCGACTACAAGTCCTCTCCTTTTAAAGAGGAAAAGCCTGTTGAAAAACAGCCCGAGGCTGTTAGCGAAGAAAAGGCAGAACCCGAGCATCTTACAAACATCTGCGACCTCAAGGCAGAGCTTGAGGCAAAGCGTGAAGAAGGATTCTCCGAGTCCGCAGATTCAGACGAGGCAGATGACGGTGAAGCTCCTCACGGTGAACTTTTCTGATAATTTAAATACTTAAAGCTGAAGACCTGCCGATTTCGGCAGGTTTTTCTGCATTTTTAAGATATATTAAAGTCGGAACAATGCTCCGCCTTGCTTTTGAGGGCAAATTATATGCAGTAGATTATACATTATGCCCTTTATGTGTATTGAATTTTTGTGATAAAAATGGTAAAATTCATCAAAGGTGAAAATATTCCGAATTAGAATTATTTTCTTAGCAAAAAATACTATAATTAATTAGATATGCACAATGAGATTACTATGTATTGATTTCGGAGGCACAAGTTGAAATTAGGATTGGATATTGGCTCAACAACAATAAAATGTGTTGTGCTTGACGACGAAAACAAATTAATATACAGCACATATGAAAGGCACTATTCCCGAATTACGGAAAAGATTGCCGAAATTCTTGCACTTGTACGGACAAGGATTGACGGCGTTGAAAATGCCTCGGTGGCTCTTTCGGGTTCTGCCGGAATGGGTGTTGCCGAATCTGTCGGCGTTGATTTTATTCAGGAGGTTTACGCAACAAGAGTGGCCGCCAATACTTTTATTCCGGGTACAGATGTTATAATTGAACTCGGCGGTGAGGATGCCAAAATATTGTTCCTCACAAACGGACTTGAGGTAAGAATGAACGGTACCTGCGCCGGCGGCACGGGTGCGTTTATTGACCAGATGGCAACACTTCTGAATGTTAAGCTTGATGATATGGACGAGCTTGCAAAACAGCACGAAAAGACATACACAATTGCATCAAGATGCGGTGTGTTTGCAAAGACCGATATCCAGCCGCTCCTTAATCAGGGTGCGAGGAAGAGCGACATCGCAGAGAGTATTTTCAATGCGGTTGTAAGCCAGACTGTTGCAGGTCTTGCACAGGGCAGAGAAATTGAAGGTCAGATTGTATATCTCGGCGGACCTCTTACATTTATGAGTGAACTGCGAAACTGCTTTGACCGCACGCTCGGAACAAAGGGAATCTGTCCCGAAAATTCACTTTATTATGTTGCCTGCGGTGCGGCTTTGTGTGCCGAAAAGACTATTGATTTTGACGAGGTTATCGAAAAGGTAAAGAACTACCGTGGCAGCGGTAACTTTGCGTTCAATCAGCCGCTCTTTAAAAACGAAGAGGAGTACAGAAAATTCTGCGACCGTCATGCAAAGGCTGATGTTAAGCAGAAGGAGCTAAAGGGATACACAGGCAAGGCTTATATAGGAATGGACGCAGGTTCAACAACCGTAAAGGGCGTTGTCCTCAATGATGACGGCGAGCTGCTCTATTCAAAATATCTGCCATCAAAGGGAAACCCCGTTGAGATTATGAAGCAATTCCTTGACGAGGTTTACGAAATAAATCCCGAAATAAATGTTGTTTCTTCTGCCGTAACAGGTTACGGTGAGGACATTGTAAAGAACGCATTTGCGGTTGATTACGGCATTGTTGAAACAATCGCCCACTTTACTGCCGCAAAATACTTTATGCCCGATGTTGAATTTATCATCGATATCGGCGGACAGGATATCAAATGCTTTAAGATACATAACGGTGCAATTGACAATATATTCCTTAACGAGGCTTGTTCATCGGGTTGCGGAAGCTTTTTGCAGACTTTTGCAAACGCTCTCGGATATGAGATTGCCGACTTTGCAAAGCTCGGACTTTTTGCAAAGCGTCCCGTTGACCTCGGCTCACGCTGTACCGTATTTATGAATTCAAGCGTTAAGCAGGCTCAGAAAGACGGCGCAACAATTGAAGATATCTCGGCAGGTCTTTCACTCAGCGTTGTAAAGAATGCCCTTTACAAGGTTATTCGTGCGTCAAGCCCCGATGAACTCGGCAAGCGTGTTGTAGTTCAGGGCGGTACTTTCCTGAACGACGCTGTTTTGCGTGCATTTGAACAGGAAATGGGCGTTGAAGTTGTCCGTCCTAACATTGCAGGACTTATGGGTGCTTATGGTGCGGCTCTTTACGCAAAGAAAAAGTCAAAGGGCGTTGGCAAGAGTACAATTACCGACAAAAAGGGACTTGATGAATTCGTTCACGAAATCAAGGTTGCAAACTGCGGTATGTGCAACAACAACTGCCGTCTTACAATAAATTCATTCGGCAAGGGCAGAAAGTTTATTGCAGGAAACCGTTGTGAAAGACCGATCACAAAGAAGGCTCCTGCAAACGATATGAATATGTATGCCTATAAGCTGAATCTTATTGATTCCTACAAGCCTGTTGAAGGCATAAGAGGTAAGCTTGGAATTCCTATGGCGCTCAATATGTATGAGCTTTATCCGTTCTGGTACAGATTCTTTACAGAACTTAAATTTGAGGTGTTCCACTCACCGTATTCAACAAGAAAGCTTTATCAGAGAGGTCAGCAGACAATTCCGAGCGATACCGTTTGCTTCCCTGCAAAGCTTGTTCACGGTCACATTCAGACTCTTATTGATATGGGAGCAGAAACAATTTTCTACCCCTGTCTTTCCTATAATTTTGACGAGCATCTCGGAGATAACCATTACAACTGTCCTGTTGTTGCTTACTACCCCGAGGTTATCAAAAACAATATGAAGGATATACGCAAGGTTCACTTCATAAAGGAATACTTCGGTATTCACCGCCCGAACGATTTTCCTAAGAAAGCCTATGAAAGACTTTCGTTCCACTTCCCCGACCTCACTCTTAACGAGGTCAGAAATGCGGCTAAGCTTGCATATCAGGAACAGGAAAATTACAGAAAAAAGGTTATTGACAAGGGCAACGAGATTATTGCCAAGGCTGAAAAAGAGGGCAAAAAGATTTTTGTTCTTGCAGGCAGACCATATCATATTGATCCCGAAATTAACCACGGAATCGACAGACTTATCTCAGGCTTTGATGTTGCAATCGTCAGCGAAGATGTTGTTTCTCCGAGAGTTGAACATTTCCGGACTCATGTTCTCAACCAGTGGACATACCACGCAAGACTTTATGCGGCGGCAAAATATGTTACTGAAAGGAAGGACATGGAGCTTGTTCAGCTTGTATCCTTCGGCTGCGGTGTTGATGCGATTACAACCGATGAGGTAAGAGAAATCCTTGAAAGCAAAAATAAGATTTACACTCAGATTAAGATAGATGAAATTACAAACCTCGGAGCAGTTAAAATCCGAATCCGCAGTTTGCTTGCTGCGCTTGAAAACGATTGATGAAAGGAAATTCTGTTATGGCAGAGTTGAAGTATGACAAAAAAACAGGTCGTTTGCTGTTTACAAAGCAGATGAAAAGGGAATACACAATCCTTATGCCCAATATGGCGCCTATTCATTTTAAAATACTTGAAAAGGTGTTCAACTACTACGGCTATAAGTCTGATTTGCTCGACACAACGGGTCCGGAGATTGCGCAGACAGGTCTTAAATATGTTCACAACGACACCTGTTATCCGGCTTTGCTGGTTATAGGTCAGTTCATCAATGCTCTGCAAAGCGGAAAGTATGATGTTCACAAGGTTGCCCTGATGATTACTCAGACAGGCGGCGGATGTCGTGCGTCAAACTATATTTTCCTTTTGAGAAAGGCTCTCAAAAAGGCAGGCTTTGAGTTCGTTCCCGTAATTTCGCTTTCATTCGGTATGGAACACAACAGCGGTTTTTCGCTCACACTTCCGCTTATCCGCAGATTTGTCGGCGGTCTTGTGTACGGCGACCAGTTAATGCTGCTTTCAAACCAGACAAAGCCCTATGAGGTGAACAAGGGCGAAAGTATGGCGCTTGTTGATGAGTGGACGGATAAGATTTCCGATATGCTCATACAGGGCAAGGGCTACACGCTTGAAGAAATTGACGAAACCCTTGATAAAATTACAAAGTCATTTACAAAAATAGAGCTTAATAAAGTGCCGAAGGTTAAAGTCGGTATTGTCGGCGAAATCTATGTAAAATACTCCAAAATGGCTAACAACGGTCTTGAGGACTTTCTTGCAGATCAGGATTGCGAGGTTTGCATCCCCGGACTTATGGGTTTTGCATCGTTTAAGGTTGATAACCGTATTGAGGATTATAAGATGTTCGGAGGAAGCAGAGTTAAATACAAATTCTGTTCGATGCTTCTTAACTACCTCACAAAGCTTGAGGGACTTATGGTTGATGCCGCTGAAAAGTACGGCTTTGTTCCGCCACACAGATATGCTCACACAAAGGAGCTTGTAAACGGTGTTATCGGCTACGGCAGTAAGATGGGCGAGGGTTGGTTGCTGACAGCCGAGATGATTGAACTTGCCGATACAGGCTATGAGAATATCGTATGCACACAGCCTTTCGGTTGTCTGCCGAATCATATCAACGGTAAGGGCGCAATCAGAAAGATTAAAGAAATCAGACCGAATGCCAATATCGTTACCATCGACTATGATCCGGGAGCACCGAAGGTAAATCAGGAGAACCGTATCAAGCTGATGCTTGCTGTCGGCAAAGAGGAACTCAAGAAAAAGCTTGAGGCTGAAAAAAATGGCGAAAAAGCCGAATTGTCAGAGAAGTCAGAGAAAAAGTAATTTAATATCAATGCTTATGAGCCATCGCAGATTGCGGTGGCTTTTTTATTTTGCGGTAATATAAGGCAGAAAAAGCTAATACAATTTTACAGGGGTTTATCTCGTTTTTAAGGAAAAAATAAGTGTAAAAATCGGGGGATATTATGAAAAAACGACTTAAAGGATTTTTTCAAAGGCTTGCACGGTGGCTGAATGTGCGTGAAATGCGACAGCACAAGGTTAAGGCAGGCGTTTACATCATAATAAGGCTCATACTTGTGTCACTTTTGACTGCCGGCATTTTAAACGGAAAATGGGAGAATGTCATGACCTGTGTGTTAACGCTCGGACTGTTGATGCTTCCGTTGTTCATCGACCGAAAGCTGTCGGTAGCGTTGCCGAGTGTGCTTGAAACGATTGTTGTGCTGTTCGTGTTTGCGGCAAATGTTATGGGTGAGCTCGGTGCGTTCTACGAAAAGATTCCGATATGGGATTCATTGCTCCATGCCGTGAACGGCTTTATCTGTGCAGGCGTTGGTTTTGGACTGACCGATATTTTGAACAGAAGCGAACGGGTGAAATTGAGCCTCTCGCCCATGTTCGTGTGCCTGTTTTCGTTCTGCTTTTCAATGACAGTCGGTGTTGTGTGGGAGTTTTTTGAGTTTGGTGCGGATATGCTTTTTGAAAAGGATATGCAAAAGGACACCGTAATCACGGCAATACATTCGGGTTTGATTTCGGGCAAGCCGAATGTGATAATGCACATCAGGGATATAACATCAACTGTTGTGAACGGTGAAAATCTCGGTATTAACGGTTACCTTGACATCGGTCTGATTGATACAATGAAAGATTTGCTTGTTAATTTTGTCGGAGCGGCAGTCTTTGATACCATAGGTTGGTTTTACCTGAAAGGAAGAAGTGCAGGATTTTTGAGGAATTTTATCCCGAGGAAGAAGTAGCGGCGATCAGTGATCGCCAATCGGTTTGGTTGTAAAACCAAACCGAACAAACCGCAAGTCAATTTTGTGGTATTATTATCTGCTAAAGCAATCATATAATGTCTAACCAATTTTACAATTGGTTCGATTGGCGGTCAATGACCGCCGCTACGGGAATGCACATTATTTTCAGACAAACAAAAGGCAGTCACATTGCCGTGACTGCCTTTTTGCTTTTGGTGATATTCTTATATTAAAATTACTTATCTTCCTGGAGTGTGATTTCAACCTCACCGTCGCCCGATGATGAGCTGTAATATTTAACCTTGATTTTGTCCCCCGGCTTGTGGGTTTCAAGAATCGCATAAACATCTGCAAAGCTTGCAATTGTTTCGCCGTCAACCTCTGTGATGATATCGCCTTCTTTAAGGCTTGTGTCGTCACACGGACCGCCCGATACGATACTTTGAACATAAATGCCCTGCGGAATGTTGTAATTTGATGCCTGATCGGAGGTTACTGCAATGCCCGAAATGCCGATTTTTACTCTGCCTTCAACATAGCCGTTCTTTACAAGTGTGTCAACAATGTTTTTTACTGTCTGTGACGGAATTGCAAAGCCCATACCTTCGTAAGTTTCGGAAACAATCTTTGAAGTTGTAATTCCGACAACCTGACCGTAGTAGTTTACAAGCGGACCGCCCGAGTTGCCCGGATTGATTGCGGCATCGGTCTGAATGTACTTTGTAAGGCTTGATGTTGAAAGTTTTCTGTCAAGCGCCGAAATAACGCCCTTGGTTGTTGTGTTCTGATAGTCAAGACCGCCGGGGTTGCCGACTACGATAATATCCTGACCAACCTCCAGCTGTGACGAATCGCCGAATGTTGCAGGAGTAAGTCCCTTTGCATCGTCCATTTTGAGAACCGCAATATCGGTTCTTGAATCGTAACCTACAACACCTGCCTTGTATACCTTGCCGTCAGATGTTACAACTCTGATTGCATAGGCTGTTTTGCTGTTGCCGATTACATGAGCATTTGTGATAACATAGCCGTCCTGTGAGAAGATAATTCCGCTTCCCTGTGAAGATGCGGTTGTTGTGTCAGCCTGATCGGGTACATCGTCCGAGTAACAGAGAATGCCGACTACCGAGTCGGAAACTCTTTCGGATGCTTTTGCAGCTGTGTAGCTGTTGTTTGTTTTTGCGTCTTTCGGATTGCTTTCAAGCTTCATACCCGAGTAATCCTTGTTCACCTTGTCACTGTAGTCCGACTCATCGTGGGTTTTACTCTGTGAAGATGTGTCGGGAAGGGTTTCAAACGGTGTTGTACTGTCCTCTTTCGGAACTCTGAACGAATTGCCCGAATCACTTCGGTCGTTGTTCAAATCTTCTTTTATGTCAACCGAAAATCCGTACACCATCATGCCGATAAAACCGATTGTAAGAAGTGAACAGAGAACGATAATCAACGCAATTATTCCGCCCTTTGTTTTCTTTTGGGGGTACTGTGCGAACATCTGCGGATTGTATTGCTGATTGTATGTACCGTTGTTGCCGTAGGGAGGCTGTCCGTACATATTCTGCTGATACGGAGGTACATTCTGATTGTATCCTGTGTTGTTTTGATACTGTCCGTACTGCTGATTGTTCTGATTATACTGCGGATTCTGTCCGCTGTAGGGATACTGACCGTAACCGTACTGCCACGGCTGAGCGTAGGTGTTCGGATTCGGATTTTGGTTCTGCTGATACGGCGGAACATTTTCAGTCGGATTTGCATCGTTTGCCGTATTTTGATTGTTGTTGCCGAAAATGTAATCGCCGTACGGTGTGTTGCCGTTCTGCGGCTGAACATTTTGAGCCTGTTCTTCCTGTGTTTCGGGTTCTGAAACGGGAATTGTCTGTTCCGTGTTCAGATTATTGTTTTGTACGGGTCTTTCGGTGAACGGCTTTTGCGGTTCAAAACCACCCATATTGTTGTTGTCAAAATTGTCCATAAAAGTTACTCCTACATTTATTTGTTACCGTTGGGTACAAACTGCGTTTGTCCTTAAGTAATGAAACAAAATTTTTTGCAAGCAAATTGCCGAAATGAACAAATATTTCGTAGGGGCAGATATCATCCGCCAGTCACTATATCGGTTGTTTTGTTATATTTATAAAACTTTGTTTGCAATAAAATATCTGTCATTACTTGCGGTCGCAAGACTGCCCCTACGGGATAGCTTACAAAAAATATACCATACAACGCTCGACCAAAATCAAGCATTGTAATTTACATTTATATTATACCTTTTCACAAAACCAAAATCAACCTTGTTGTGTTACGGAAGTGTGAGTTTATTTTGAAAGTTTAGTGATAATTGACTAAAACAGGACAAAATGAAAATTTTTTCGACTAATTGTTAAAATTTTCACTAAATCTTCTTTTTAGGTCTTTATATTTTCAAAAATATATTGTATAATAAACTTAAATCGGCAGGTGGGAACGCTTGTCTGCTGAAATTTTTTACAAAAGGAAGATTAAAATGCCATTAGTAAACGCTAAAGAAATGCTTACAAAAGCAAAGGCAGGCCACTATGCAGTAGGTCAGTTCAACATCAACAACCTTGAATGGACAAAATCAATTCTTTTAACAGCACAGGAACTCAACTCACCTGTTATCCTCGGTGTATCTGAGGGTGCCGGTAAATATATGTGCGGCTACAAAACAATCGTTGGTATGGTAAACGGTATGCTCGAGGAACTCAACATCACAGTTCCTGTTGCTCTCCACCTTGACCACGGTTCATACGAAGGCGCTAAGAAGTGTATCGAAGCAGGTTTCAGCTCAATTATGTTCGACGGTTCACACTATCCGATCGAAGAGAACATTGAAAAAACAAAGGAACTCGTTGCAACTTGTAACAAGCTCGGTCTTTCACTTGAGGCTGAGGTTGGTGCAATCGGCGGCGAGGAAGACGGCGTAGTCGGCATGGGCGAATGCGCAGATCCTAAGGAATGCAAAATGGTTGCAGACCTCGGCGTAACAATGCTCGCAGCAGGTATCGGTAACATTCACGGTAAGTATCCTGCAAACTGGAAGGGCCTCAGCTTTGAAACTCTTGACGCTATCCAGCAGCTTACAGGCGAGATGCCGCTCGTTCTCCACGGCGGTACAGGTATCCCTGCCGACATGATCAAGAAGGCTATCTCACTCGGCGTTTCAAAGATCAATGTTAACACAGAGTGCCAGCTTGCATTTGCAGCAGCTACAAGAAAGTACATTGAAGAGGGCAAGGATCTCGAAGGCAAGGGCTTCGATCCAAGAAAGCTCCTCGCTCCCGGTGCAGAGGCTATTAAGGCTACTGTTAAGGAAAAGATGGAACTCTTCGGTTCAGTTAACAAGGCTTAATTTTAAGCACGCAAACTTAATCTTTACAAAAATTTCAGGGACAGCAAAACGCTGTCCCTGTTTTTATGTTCTGTTTGGTTAACTCAGTTGTATTATAAGACGGTTGTAAAGTCAATTGTTACATCAAAACGGATTGTAATTGTCACTTTAAAACATAAATCGGGTTGACAAATGCGATAATCGGTACTATAATAATTGTCAACCGATAAAACAATTTGGTTGACAATCTGCAAAACAAAAGAAGCGGTTTTGCAAAGGAGAGGTAATTTTATGACAGAAGCAAAAACAAACAGTAAATCAAAAAGTAATGTATTAAGCCTTGTGTATATGGCGATGTTCGTCGCAATCATTACAGTGTGTGCACAGATTCAGATTCCGATGACAGTTCCGTTCACACTTCAGACTCTCGGCATCTTTATGGCTGCGGCTATGCTCGGTTGGAAAAGAGGACTCATCAGCGTTGCGGTTTATGTTCTCCTCGGTGCAATCGGTGTTCCCGTGTTTGCAGGATTCTCAGGCGGAATCGGCGTTCTCGGCGGTCCGACAGGCGGTTATATCATCGGTTTCCTCTTTACGGCACTTATCGTTGGACTTATGACTGATTTTCTCGGCAGAAAGCTTTGGGTGCTTGCGGTTTCAATGGTTGCAGGCCTTGCAGTATGCTACCTTTTCGGTACAATCTGGTTTATGATTGCAATGCATACAGAATTTGTTGCCGCACTTCTTACCTGCGTTGTTCCGTTCCTTCTTGCAGATGCTGCAAAGATTGTTGTTGCAACAGTTTTGGTGAATCGTCTTGACAAAATCGTTAAGCTTTAAGTTCAGACCGCATCACAGCCTTTGTGTGCAGTTTTTTGAAGGCAAGGGTTACAGCGATGAATTTGTCTGCGGAATGGCAAAAATAGTGTCAGTTCTTGAAAATAACAACGCAAACCTTACGCTTACGGGCGGTTGTGACGAAATTTGTTCATCGTGTCCGAACCGTGACAACGGCAGCTGCGATGTTACGGGCAAGGCGTCATGCTATGACAAAAGATGTCTTGATTTACTCGGAATGAAAATCGGCGATACTGCCGATTGGAAAGAGCTTTCGAGAATTGCAAGAGAAAATATAATTTTAAAAGACAGGCTTTCGCAGGTGTGCGGCGACTGCAAATGGTCGCATATATGCCGTGATAAAGCCGATAAAATGAAAAGTCTTCATTAATCCTCATAGATATATCATGATAAAAGACCTCACGAATTTCGTGAGGTCTTTTGTTTAGCGGTTTTATTAACGGTATAAGCAAATAATGCAACAAATCCGTAGAGGTGTTCATCGGATTCCAACGAGTAATGATACAAATATTGTGACAGTAATAAATCATATAAATGAAACATAGTTACCAAAATGGTGTAGTGACGAACACGGTTCACCGTTACAAAATAACGCACGGCTTTTATTATGCCAAAACATATGAGTATAAACATAAAATTTCATCAAGGCGGGCGGATAATATCCGCCCCTACGCCCCAAGTTGTGCGAACGGTTGAAATGCTACGCTCGGGCGTAATATGTTTTGGTATTGCACAAACTGTCTTTACGAATTGGCTGTCGAGGCACTCGGCTACAAAGTTACTTCACTTATAATTAGATAGTAACGCTCGGGCGTCATAAGTCTTTTTATTGTACAAACTATCTTCACGAATTGGCTGTCGAGGCACTCGGCTACAAAGTTACCTTAATATAGAAAATAACGCTCGGGCATTAAAGTATTTGACTTAAAAAACTATCTTCACGCATCAAAATATTGACTTTTGG
>OGUF01000792.1_pt1 | contig 13855 bp, 10 predicted proteins | sample 1573681 | NCBI WGS metagenome assembly OGUF01 (sample SAMEA2582049, study PRJEB24529) | metagenome | biome: Human gut stool | place: China | collected 2011
CTGTTAATTATGATAATGTAGATTATAAAATATCATATGTTACAATTCCTATGGAACACGACCACGCGAAGCTCTGGATTAAGAATCCTGAAAAGTGGTTCGGTAATAATTTAGAAATTACAGATCAGAATAATACTTGTGTTTTTAAAGCAAATAAATCTACAGCTATGAAACAGTCAGATCCGTCTGCCGGAATTTCAAGTTTTTATTCTAGAGCAGAAGCTGTAGTAGGTGAGACATTTGACTTAAGTGCAAAGGCACAGGGTACGGTGACTTACACATCGTCAAACATTGGTGTCGCAACAGTTGACGGTAACGGTCAGGTTACTGCCAATAAGGCAGGCAAGACTACTGTTACTGTTACATCTACGGGTGTGTACGGTGATGTAATAACTGCAAAATGTGAGCTTACCGTAAGCAAAAAACCGGCTAAAAGCTTGTATGTTCCGATTGTTACGAATATGAAGATTGAAGGCAAAGCCGACAACGATCCTGTTGTTACAAAGGTGTATTGGTATATCAAAAACGATACACAAAACGACGCTGTATATTCACTTGGCGATCTGCAAATTTCACTTTAAAATTTTAAATTTTTAAATTTCCAAAAGGGTTGTTTTTACAGCCCTTTTTTATTATAATTTATAATCGGTAGCAGAGAATAAAATCCGCCCGTTTTACGAATATATATGCATTTTCGTTATATAAAAACGGATAGCTTGTGTTTGTACGAACAATTACAATGTTACATTCGGGCAAAATATGTTTTGAATTGACAAACTGTCTTCACGAACTGAGAATGGTGGCACACCGCCACGAATAATTACGCAAACCACAAAACAACGCTCGGGCGAAATGTGTTTTGAATTTAACAAACTGTCTTCACGAACTGAGAACGGTGGCACACCGATATAAATGAAAGTAAAGACCGATACAAAGTAACGCTCGGGCGGATATGTTTCGCACATTGCAAACAATCTACACGAACCGGGAACGGCAACTTGCCGTGGAGGAATTTATGGATAAAAATAACGATTTTGAAAATGCGGTTGAAGTGACATCTGTAACAACCGAACACCCCAAATCAAAAAATAGAATAAGGAAAAGGCATGAATCAAAGCTTCGCAAAACCCTGCGGATAATTAAAAATATAATTTGCTGGGGAGTGCTTGCAATACTTGTGCTGACCGTAATTGTGTTTATGGGTTCAAAGGTGAACGGTAAAACACCTTCGCTTTTCGGATATTCCGTACTACGAGTTTCAACGGGCAGTATGCAGCCCGAGCTTATGATCGGTGATGTTATTCTCGGAAAGAGCGTTGACAATCCGACCGCCCTCAAGGTCGGCGATATTATCACCTATCGCGGCAGTGGGCAGACCGAGGGACTTCTTGTGACTCATAAGGTTGTTGTTGCGCCGTATAAAACCGCTGACGGCACATACAAGCTACAGACAAAGGGCATTGCAAACGATGCTCCCGACCCTGAAATTTCAACCGAAGATGTGCTTTATATTATGGTGTGCAAGCTCGGATTCATTGACACTCTGTACAACCTTTTCCTCTCTCCGTGGGGACTTCTTATTTTTATTGCGGTGTTGCTTTTGATATTCATTGACGAGCTTATCGTTATAATACGAATACTTACGGGACATGACAAATCGCTGAAGGACGGCGACATCAACGAAATCATTGATCGTTTGCAAAAGGAAAAATTGCAACAAAAGGCTGATTCCGACAACGATACAAAATCGGAAGAATAAATAAAAGCTGAATATATTTAATTTCGGACGAAAGGAAAATTCTCTTTTCGTCCGTTTTTTGTTGGCAAAAAAGACAAAGCGGAAAAATGGTGAAAATAGCTTTTATATGGGCTAAAATCGGATTTTTAGTTGCATTTTTGGGCGATTTGTGGTATATTTTATACGGTCAAATTTGACCGTAACATACTGATTGTGTTTAGAAATTGATATGTTAAGGGTGGTTTCATGGATTACAAATTAATAGCGCTTGATATTGACGGTACGCTGACAAACTCCCAAAAGGAGATTACTCCCCGTACAAGATATGCTCTTATGGAGGCGCAGAAGCAGGGCAAGAAAATTATTCTTGCATCAGGCAGACATCCCGTAGGAATTATGCCGATAGCAAAAGACCTTATGCTTGACCGTTTCGGCGGTTATATTATGGCGTTCAACGGCGGTAGGATTATCAATTGCGAAACAGGCGAAACTATGGTGAGCAAGCTGTTTCCGCTTGAATATCTTCCCGACATCGTGAATGTTTTAAAGGATTCAAACATTACAATCAACACATACGATGACAGGCGAATCATCTCGGATAATAAGGTTAATGACTATACCTATGTTGAAAGGGATATTATCAAAGCCGAAATGGTTGTTGTTGACGATTTTATCTCATCTGTAAGATTTGACATCAACAAAATCCTTCTTGCAGGCGAACCCGATGAGCTTGATAAGTATCAGAAAATTCTTGCAAATCGTTATGACGGCTTGCTCGATGTATATAAAAGCGCACCTTATTTTCTTGAGATTATGCCGTTTGGTGTTACAAAAGGCTCAATGCTTCCGCTTTTGCTCGATAAGCTCAAAATTAAAAGGGAAGAGCTCGCCGCTTTCGGCGACAACTACAACGATATAACAATGATAGGTTATGCAGGCTTCGGCGTTGCAATGGGTAATGCCGAAACCGATGTAAAGAAGATTGCCGATTACATCTGCGAATCAAACGATAACGACGGTATTGCGAACACACTTGATAAATTTGTTTTAAAGCAATAGCCGCAAGGTCTGAACCTAATATGCGCTTGAATATATAAAATATAATTTAACGGAGCGTCAGATTTGACTTAACCCTTTAAAAGAGTTGAAAAAACAGAATCTGTCGCTCCTTTTTGTATATAATAGCCAAATTGAGGGCTTAATCTTTGGCGGCATCAAAGTTGTAATAATTCTAAAAAAGAAAAATATATGAGGCTGTCTAAATTATAATATAATTGTATGTTATGTTGTACAAAGTATAACAAAAGGAGGAAAATCTATGGCAAAAATCAAAAAATTGCTTGCTTTGATTTTGTCGATTTGCGTAATTTGCACGGTATCTGTTATGTCCGTAAGTGCGGCTAATACAGATGACGATAACGACACTTCGGCATCAAGCACAATCACAGTACACTACTACTGTGAGGAAGGCACGCCCACAATTTATTATTGGAACAGTCTTCCGAAAAACATCAGCACGGAGTACCCCGGTGTTAAGATGACTTCCGAGGGAAACAACTACTACAAGTACACTTTCAACGATGTAACAAAAATCAATATGATGTTTGTTACAAACGGAAAGCAGTCAGCGGAACTCACAAGAAACACAGGTGAGTGGTGGTACAAAAATAAGAGATGGTCAAGCAAAAATCCTGAAGATATGCAGGAATTTGACCGTGTTGACATGCGTGAAGACACAATTTATTTTGTAATCACAACCCGTTTCTATGACGGTGACACAGGTAACGATGTTCATTGCTGGGACGACTCACAGGCAAACAACCCCGACAGCGATCCCGCATGGCGTGGTGACTTCAAGGGTCTTATCGACAAGCTTGATTACATCAAGGCTCTCGGATTCAGCGCAATCTGGATTACTCCTGTTGTAACAAATGCGTCAGGCTACGATTACCACGGCTACCACGCAATGGACTTCTCAACAGTTGATGTTCGTTATGAGAGCGACGGTGCTACATATCAGGATCTTATTGATGCCGCTCATGAAAAGGGCATCAAGATTGTTCAGGATATCGTAGTTAACCATTCAGGTAACTTCGGTGAGGCAACTCTTGCTCCTATGTTTACAAAGGAATACGACTCAATTCAGGATCTTGCTTCTGTAGATTGCATGAAGGTTATTGAGGGAAGCGACTTTGCTAAAACATTCCCGAACTACAATGACCTTGAACCTAAATATCAGTATGCCGCAAGACTTAATATCATGAAGGATACTAAGGAGCTTGACTCCGGTAATCACGACACGGAAAACAACTATCACCACTTCAAAGACCTCAGTTGGGAAAGCCCGACTGTACAGACAGGTCAGATTGCCGGTGACTGCGTTGATATCAACACAGAGAATCCTACAGTTGCTAATTACCTTAACGATGTTTATAACAACTATATCAACATGGGCGTTGACGCTTTCAGACTTGATACTGAAAAGCACGTTTCAAGACTTACACTTAACCAGTATTACTTCCCGTCATGGCTCAAGACAGGCGGTAAAAACTTCTTCATCTTTGGTGAGGTTTGTACTCGTGTAAGCGAATTCTGGAACCACAACATTCCTGCAATTTCAGCTCCGTTCTATACATGGGCTGAGTCAGACAGCCAGTACATCGATTCATTTACAAATGATCAGGCTGCAAACATTAATCTTACACTTAAGCACTATGACAGCAACGCAAGTACAGCAAATCAGCCCACATCTGATAATGTTTATCTTGACGGTCTTAAGTATCACACACCTGATTACAGCAAGTCAAACGGCACAAGCGTAATCGACTTCCCGATGCATTGGAACTTCTCAAATGCAAGCAACGCATTTACCCGTGCTTGTCAAGAAGATCCGTACTACAATGACTCATCATGGAATGTAACATATGTTGATTCTCACGACTATGGTCCTGATATGGACAGCCGTTATGACGGCGGTACACAGGCATGGGCTGAGAACCTTGATGTGCTCTTTACTTTCCGTGGTGTTCCGTGTCTTTATTACGGTTCTGAGCTTGAGTTCCAGAAGGGTGTTCCTATGGACGTAGGTCCTAACGCACCTCTCTCAACAACAGGTCGTGCATACTTCGGTGACTACCTCGAGGGCGACGTAACAGCAACAGACTTTGGTACATATTCTAATGCAAGCGGTGCTGTTGCAAGCACACTTGAAGCACCTCTCGCTGTTCATATTCAGCAGCTCAACCGAATCAGAAGAGCAGTTCCTGCACTTCAGAAGGGTCAGTATACAAAAAGCAATACTTATGTTGACGGTAATATGGCATTCATTCGCCGTTATACACAGGGCGCTACAGACAGCCTTGCTTGTGTAACTATCTCAGGCGGTGCTACATTCAAGAACCTTCCTAACGGCAAGTATATTGATGCAGTTACAGGCGATGTTAAGTATGTTACAGACGGCACACTTACAGTATCTTCTGTTGGTAAGGCTAATATGAGAGTTTATGTTTGCTGTGCAGACGGTTTCACCGGAATTGACGGTCAGATCGGCACTAACGGCGCATATCTCAAGTAATAAAATAATGTTATTTTTTACGGAGCAGGTTTTTCCTGCTCCGTATTTTTCTGCCCTAAACCCTCAAATGACGGATTGCTGATTTATATCCGTCAAAATTATACTTCATTTATAAATAAATATCCGTAAAATTGAGTAATGATGAATAAAACGACAGAAAATTATGCAAGTTCTACATATAAGGGTAAAAATCGTTATGACACTTCTGCAAGAATTGTACCTTTTCTTTTTTTAAAAAATGTGCTATAATATATAAAATATAGTTTCAATTTATTGTGAATTTTAAAAAGGAGTGTTTTTTATGACAAACAGCGAGTATTCGGATGTTACACCGCAGATTCATGCTCTGGCTCAGAAAATGACGCATAACTCCGTTATTGATACAGATTTATACAGTAAGTACAATGTAAAAAGAGGTTTGCGTGACCTTGACGGTAAGGGTGTTCTCACAGGTCTTACATATATTTCTACAATCACACAGAATAAGCTTGTTGACGGAAAGCTTGTTCCTTGCGAGGGTGAGCTTCGTTACAGGGGCTATAATGTAAAGGATATCGTTGACGGTATTCTTGAGGATGACCGTTTCGGTTTTGAAGAGGTTACATATCTTCTTCTCTTTGGCGATATGCCTAACGAAGAACAGCTTAAAGACTTTAAGGAGCTTCTTGTTCAGTACAGAACCCTTCCTCAGCACTTTGTTCGTGATGTTATCCTCAAGGCCACAAGTAACGATATGATGAACTCAATAGCAAGAAGTGTTCTCACACTTTTCTGCTATGATAAGAATGCTAACGATACATCAATCGACAATGTTTTAAGACAGTGTATACAGCTTATCTCCGTATTCCCTCTTTTGTCGGTTTACGGCTATCACGCATATAATCACTATCAGCGTGATAACAGCCTTTATATCCACCGTGCAGAGCCTACAATGTCAACAGCCGAGGTTATTCTGTCGCTTCTTCGTCCCGACAGACACTATACTCCGCTTGAGGCAAAGGTTCTTGATATGGCGCTCATTCTCCATATGGAACACGGCGGCGGTAACAACTCAACATTTACAACACATGTTGTAACATCTTCGGGTACTGATACATACTCGGCAGTAGCTGCGGCACTTGCATCACTCAAAGGTCCTAAGCACGGCGGTGCAAATGTTAAGGTTTACTATATGTTTGAGGATCTTAAAAAGCATGTTAAGGACTGGGAGGACGAGGACGCTCTTGAAGATTATCTTGAAAAGCTCCTTGACAAGCAGGTTTTTGATAAAAAAGGTCTTATCTACGGTATGGGACACGCAGTTTATACAATTTCCGACCCCCGTCAGCAGATTCTTCACGGTGCTGTTAAAAAGCTTGCGCTTGCCGAAGGTCACAATGATGAATTTGATCTTTATGAGAGAGTTGAAAGACTGGCTCCGAAGGTTATCGGCAGAAAGCGTAAAATCTACAAGGGCGTTGCCGCAAATGTCGATTTCTACAGCGGACTTCTTTACAGCCTTCTTGATATTCCGTGTGAGCTTTATACTCCGCTTTTTGCAACAGCTCGTATTACGGGTTGGAGCGCACACAGACTTGAGGAGCTTATCAACTGCGGTAAGATTATCCGTCCTGCATATATGAGCATTTCCGAAAACAAAGAATATGTTGATTTGAAAGACAGATAATACGGCGAACCGCCGTTCCCCGTTCGAGAAGTTAGTTTTACAAGTGCGAGAGTTAAATTGCCCGAGCGTATGGAAAATTGAAAGTTAAAAATCAAAGTCGGACGACAGTTTGCAAAATGCAAATCATTGTCGCCCGACCGTTTTTTATATATGAAATTAACTGTTTGGTCGTAGGACGAATAATATCCGCACTACGATTTTTCGCAACATTCATCATAAAACAACAAAAGACCGCTCTTTTGAGCGGTCTTTAAAGTTTGTGTTTTAAATTCAAAATCTATTGTAATCAGCAGAAGAATACATCCATTTCTTCTGCGTTGCCGTCGGCAACAAAGTATGCCTTGCTTTCTTCGGGCTTGAGATAGATTGAAATTTCCTTTGCATCCTTGCCGTATGTAGCCTTAACATTTTTGATTACTTCTTCAACAGGAACCTGTGCGCCTGCATATTCTACGAAGAAATTAACCTTTGTTTCAACCGGAACGGGCTTCTTTGGAGCAACCTTCTTTGGAGCTGCTTTCTTAACAGGAGCCTTTTTAACGGGTTCTGCTTTCTTAACAGTTTCAACCTTTACGGTTTCTGTCTTTGCGGGTTCAGCCTTCTTTGCAGTTGTAGCAACAGTCTTTTTTACAGGCTCTTCCTTAACGGGAGCAGTTTTTGCAGGGGCTGTTTTTGCAGTTGTTTTCTTTGTTGTTGCCATAATAAATCCTTCTTTCAAAGTAATAAAATATTGCAGAAATAAAAGTTTTATCTTTTGTAAATATTATACATTTCAGAGTAAAAAATGTCAATAAACTGTACAAAAATTCGGCGGTTAATACATATTTGCGAAAAAATAAAATTCCTGTTAGTTGAAATGCACAATGTTATTAACTCATATTTGTGAACTATGTCGTTTTTTCTGTCAAAAAAAACGAAAAAAAGCACATCATCATTTGAAAACCTCTTGCAACTGTGCTAAAATGATAGCGATTAATTTAAGAGAGAAGAATGATTTATGGGAGAGAATTTCATTATTATTGCACAACAGGTGCTTGTACTGTTCATTTTGATTGCAGTCGGTTTTATTTGCGGTAAGAAGAAAATTATCACCGATTTTTCCGCCCGTCACATGACCGATATAGTATTGTATGTTGTGACGCCCTGCGTAATGATATCTGCTTTTCAGCGGGAGTTCTCGTTTGAACTTTTGAGCGGACTTATAATTTGCGTTGCCTGCTCTGCACTTATTTTCGCTGTGTCAATACTTATCTGTAACCTGATTTTTCATGATAAGGATGAAAGCCGTAAGGCTGTTATCCGCTTTGCAACAATCTATTCAAACTGTGCATTTATGTCCTTGCCCCTCCAGAAGGCAATTCTCGGTGATGACGGTTGGTTTTACGGCTCAATTTTCGTTGCCGTATTCAACATTTTTGTGTGGACGCACGGACTTGTTTCAATGAGCGGTGACAAAAAACAGCTTTCATTCAAAAAGCTTGTTCTCAACCCCGGTCTTATCGGTGTTCTTCTTGCAATTATCCTGTTTATTACAGGTTTTAAGCTTCCGTACATAATCAGTCAACCGGTTGAATATCTTGCAGTTCTGAACACTCCGCTCCCGATGCTTATTATCGGTTTTTACCTTTCACAGGCTGACTTTAAAAAGGCGTTTACTGACAAGGGCGTATATTTTTCTTCGGCAGTCCGTCTGATTGCTTTGCCGATGATTACAGCGATTGTAATGTCATTGTGCCGTGTCACACCCGTAATTACCATGGCTTGCGTAATTGCCACATCAGCCCCTACTGCCGCAACAACAACTATGTTTGCAACAAAGTTCAACAAGGATGTTGAGCTGTCGGTTAGTATCGTTGCCGCAACCACGGTATTTTCACTTGCAACAATGCCGCTTGTCGTAATGCTTACGGGCATGATGAGCGGATTTAGTAGTTAATGTAAAATGGAAAATTGAAAATGGAAAATTATGGTCGGCGGTGTGCCACCGCAGACCTTTCAAGAAGATAGTTGAGATAAATGAATTGCATTGATGCCCGAAACGGTATTGATGCAATTTTTATTTTATATGAATTTAACTGTTTAATTGCAGAGGAAAACCGTGTTATCCGTTAGTAATGGCAGAAAATTTATGTTAAATCCAATTCATAATATGATTTTGATATTACAAACCATCTACACGAATTGGGAACGGTGGCTCACCGTAAAAATATATGGAAATATCTGTTAAAATTTGATATAATAAACACATAAAAATATATAATCCTTTGAGGGGGACTGTATTATGTCGAGAAATCCTATGCAAAAACAGAAGCTTTTGTATCTGCGAAAAATTCTTCTTGAAAAGACCGATGAAAATCACGGGCTGACTTCAAGCGAAATTCTGGCAGAGCTTGCGTTGTACGGAATTACTGCGGAGCGAAAAAGTCTTTACGATGATTTGCAGGTGCTTGAAAAATTCGGAATGGACATCTGCAAGAGCAAATCATCAACCGTTAAATATTATGTTGCAAGCAGAGAATTTGAACTGCCCGAGTTGAAGCTTCTTGTTGACGCAATTCAAAGCTCAAAATTCATTACCGAAAAAAAGAGCATTTCCCTCATTCATAAGCTTGAAGGGCTTGCAAGTGTTCACGACGGCAAGGAACTGCAACGGCAGGTTTTTGTCGCAAACAGAGCCAAAACAATGAATGAACGAATTTATTATTCGGTTGACAAAATTCAGAATGCAATAGCACTCAACCGCAAAATCTCGTTCAAATACTACCGTTGGGAACTCGATTTTTCGGGATCGGAGCGAATTGTCAAGCGTGAAAAAATCAGAAACGGCGGATACACGGCATCACCGTGGGCGCTGTGCTGGGATGATGAGAATTACTATCTCATTGCCTATGACACCTGTGCCGACAGTATAAAGCATTACCGAGTTGACAAAATGGACGATATCGAGGTGCTTGACGATGAGCGTGACGGGGGAAAGACCTTTGAAAAATTTGATCCTGCAGATTATTCAAAGGGCGTTTTCTCAATGTTCGGCGGTGAAAAAGCTACGGTTAAGCTGTCGGTTGACAATGACTGCATAGGTGTTATTGTTGACAGGTTCGGCAGGGATATTTTTGTTACAAAGGAAAGCGACACAACATTCGGTGTATCGGTTGATATTATGACAAGCAAACAGTTCTACGCTTGGGTATTCGGTCTTGGCGGAAAGGTCAGAATTATATCACCGCAAAATGTTGTTGATGAATTTAAAAAGCAGCTTGAAAATGTAAACGATTCATTTTAATTGCCCTACGGTTGGCAATATTTCATATTAAAATCGTTAAATAATAATGTCTGATTCGGAAATAATCATAACAATTATCAGTAGATAAATTGATACATTATTGGGTAGAATTAAAAATCAATTAACATACAGCAGACAGCGGAATATTTAAAATTTGCACTAATTACGGTTTATACATTTATTTTTTGCACATTTGTCGTAATTATTGACTTTATTGTGCATAAAGTCTATTATATTGTTGCAGTGATTATTTGTGTTGTTTTTAGACACAAAATGTTTGAAAACATAATTTTTTAGAATCGGGGTTATTATTATGAGTTTTGATTTCTTGCGTTCGGCAACCGCATCCAGTTCAGCTTACAGAGTAGTTTGCGGTGAAATGATTATTGACAGCAATATGTGGAATGTTCACAACGAGGTTCTTGTGGCTGTTGTAAGGGACGGCTATATGACCGTTGAAATGGGTGCTGACACTTATTCGCTCTCAACAGGCGACATTTACTTTATTTCACCTAATCAGAGATACAAAATTAATAATACAGGCAATGCAAGAGTTGATGTTATTCTTCTTAACCTTTCAAATCCTGCATCGCTCACTCAGGAGTTTATTCCGCAGAGTCTGATCAGAGGTCTTGTAACAGGCAACTGCACTCACTTTGCAAAGGTTACGAGAGGCGACTACCGTTATAACAATCTTATTGACGATATGAACACGGTTATTTCTGCCGAGAACGAAAAGCACGAGTTCTTCCAGATTCTTGTTCACGGCAAAATGTACGACATTTTCTATATTCTTTTCTCATCGGGTCTTGTTAAGATTTGTGATGTTGAGGCTCAGGGCAAAAAGTACCGTGCTCTCCGCAGAATTACGGAATATATAAACAACAACTTCTGCGACAGCATCACTCTTGATACAATAGCTCAGACAACAGGTCTCAGCCGTTACTATGTGTCGCATCTCTTTAAGGAGCTTATGAATACAACATTTGTAAACTACCTTAACGAGCTCAGACTTACAAGAGCCGCAATGCTTCTTACTACAACAGACACTCCCGTTATCGAAATTGCAGGTATGTCGGGCTTCAACAACATTTCAAACTTTAACAGAGCATTCAAAATGTACTACGAAACAACACCTTCAAAGTACAGAAGAGCCGAGAAACAGTCATTTTAAATAAGTATTTTCAAAATAAAAAGCCGGTGCATATGCGTCGGCTTTTGTTTATGGTAATAATTTGTCCGCTTAGGTAATATTGTTTAAAAAAGGCAGTTCATTTTTGTAGAATGATTAAATTGAAAAGAAATGCATTCCGTGGTATAATTATTGTATGTGTGACAGCGTGTCTTTTTGTGCGTCATTTGTGTTTAGAAGTATTAAACGGCGGTGAAACGATGAAGTTTTTCAATAAAAATATAAACAAGGTTTTGTCGGTTGTGCTTGTTGTAGTATCCGTTTTGGTAGTTTTGCAGTTCGTCTGCTCAAACGGTACTCTCAATGCGGGAGAAACTCCGACAGAATCGGCAATGGCAAGGGTAAATCCGAATATTCGGAAGATTGTTCCGACAACAACTGTTTCCGCAACAACCGTACCCGTTGAAACAACAACGGCTAAGCCTAAAGCAACCAAGGCAACAACTCAGCCTCAGACAAAAGCCACAAAGGCAACAAAAGCGACAACTCAGCCCGTGACAACAACACAGGCAACCGTTCCGTTTGCTACGGCAATTCCGCCAAAAGAGCCTGTTGATTACCAATCTCAATGGGACGCAGGTTATCTTGTGGCAATTGACAATCCGGACAAAACCTATGAATGCTCCAAGGTAACGCTTACCGATGAGGACAGGGATCTTCTTGAAAGGCTTTGCATGGGCGAATTCGGTTCGGGCGGTTTTATAGGAGCGGCGCTCATTGCTCAGTCGGTAAAAGATGCAATGTGCTTTGACGGTTATCCGACAGTTGCCTCGGTTATCGAAAACTGCCATTATACCGGCAGTACCAAAATCGGCACAAATCAGGAATGTATTCAGGCGGTAAGCTATATCTTTGACGAAAACAAGGATGCCGTTCAGCACCGCATTATGTATATGTATAATCCCGATATGGTTCAGAGCGCTTTCCACGAAAGTCAGAACTATATCCTGACATATCAGACTGTCAGATTTTTTGACAGGTGGGGGTATTGACGAAAATCTTTGATTTTCGTCAGCTAAATTCACGCAAGCGTGAGCTAAATTTGCTATGCAAGCTAAATTATCCTGCGGATAGCTAAATTGTCCTGACGGACAGCTAAAAGTGAATTTAATTTAGCTGTAAACCGAAAGGTTTGCAATTTAGCAACAGAGCAACAGCGAAGTTATTTAGCTTTGCGACTTGTCACAAAATTTAGCTGAAAGAAAATCATTTGATTCGCAAATTAATGTCTGTATAGTAGGATTACCCCGATTGACACCAAACTTAATAACTGGTAATATAAGGCTGTGAGAATATTTGTATTCTTGCAGCATATTTTTTTACCAAAAGGAGGATGGATTAATGGGATTTTTATTAGGAAAGACCGCTGTTATTACAGGCGGAGGAAGGGCTGTTCTCAGCGACGGAGGTTGCGGTTCAATCGGCTACGGCATTGCTGTTGCTTATGCAAAAGAGGGTGCAAACCTTGTTATTACAGGCAGAAATGTCAAAAAGCTTGAGGATGCCAAAGAAGAACTCGAAAGACTTTACGGAGTAAATGTGTTGCCTGTTCAGGCTGATGTCAGCAAGGACGGCGATAACGAAAAGGTTGTTCGGAATGTTGTTGACAGAGCTGTTGAAACATTCGGCGGAATTGATGTTTTGATTAACAACGCTCAGGCTTCTGCGTCGGGTATTACGCTTGCTGATCATACAACAGAGCAGTTTGACCTTGCTGTTTATTCGGGATTGTACGCAACCTTCTATTATATGAAGGCTTGCTATCCATACCTTAAAAAGTCAAAGGGAACGGTTATAAACTTTGCTTCGGGTGCCGGTCTTTTCGGAAACTTCGGTCAGTGTGCATATGCAGCCGCAAAAGAGGGAATAAGAGGTCTTACAAGAGTTGCCGCCAACGAGTGGGGCAAGGACGGAATAAATGTCAACATTGTTTGTCCGCTTGCATGGACTGCTCAGCTTGAAAAATTTGAGCAGGCTTATCCCGACGCATTCAAGGCGAATGTAAAAGTTCCGCCAATGGGACATTTTGGTGATGTCGAAAAAGAAATCGGCCGTGCCTGTGTTGCACTGGCATCACCTGATTTCAAGTATATGAGTGGCGAAACCATCACCCTTGAGGGCGGAATGGGACTCAGACCGTAACTTTATTTTAAAAAATTCTTTTGTTCCGTTATTCGGTAAATCATTAAATAAAATATAAAACATACTAATATGAGTATTGAATTTTTTGTTCATATGATGTAATATCAAGTTACGGAGTACATACAAAAATTACTTTGAGGTGATTGTATGGGAATTTTTGATATAAAGAACATAGATATTTTCAGCAAGGACTATGACTCTGCAAACGCATGGCTTGAGTATAACATTTTTAATGAATGTGCAAAGGACGAAAACGGAGA
>OGUF01000793.1_pt1 | contig 13801 bp, 10 predicted proteins | sample 1573681 | NCBI WGS metagenome assembly OGUF01 (sample SAMEA2582049, study PRJEB24529) | metagenome | biome: Human gut stool | place: China | collected 2011
ACCCGACAAGGAATTTCGCTACCTTAGGACCGTTATAGTTACGGCCGCCGTTTACTGGGACTTCGATCAAGGGCTCTCACCCCATCAATTAATCTTCCAGCACCGGGCAGGCATCACACCCTATACGTCGTCTTTCGACTTTGCAGAGTGCTGTGTTTTTAATAAACAGTCGCAGCCACCTATTCTCTGAGACCGATTCACGCTCAAGGTGTCTCTCCTCTCACGCTACTACGGCACACCTTCTTCCGAAGTTACGGTGTCAATTTGCCGAGTTCCTTCTCCCGAGTTCTCTCAAGCGCCTGAGCATATTCAGCTCGCCCACCAGTGTCGGTTTGCGGTACGGTCCGCGCCAGACTGGTGCTTAGAGGCTTTTCTTGGAAGCACTTCCGATCACTTCGCCGCCGTGGCGGCACGTGACTTCGCCTTGGAGATGCGTCTGCGGATTTGCCTGCAGACCTCCTACGCTCGTCAACCGGGACATCCAACACCCGGATGATCTTTCATGCTCCGTCCCCCCATCGCATCTGACGCAGGTTCAGGAATATTAACCTGATTCCCATCGGCTACGCCTTTCGGCCTGACCTTAGGAGCCGACTCACCCTGCTCCGATGAACGTAGAGCAGGAATCCTTGGGCTTACGGCGAGCAGGCTTTTCACCTGCTTTAACGTTACTCATGTCAGCATTCGCACTTCTGATATCTCCAGCAGTCCTCTCGAACCGCCTTCGCAGACTTACAGAACGCTCCCCTACCACGCACTGGATAACCAGTGCATCCGCGGCTTCGGTTAACAGCTTAGCCCCGTTACATCTTCCGCGCAGAAGGACTCGACCAGTGAGCTATTACGCTTTCTTTGAAGGATGGCTGCTTCTAAGCCAACTTCCTGGTTGTCACGGCCTTTCCACTTCGTTTTCCACTTAGCTGTTATTGGGGACCTTAGCCGGCGGTCTGGGTTGTTTCCCTTTTGAGTCCGGACGTTAGCACCCGGTGCTCTGTCTCCCGTGCTTACGCTTCCAGGTATTCGGAGTTTGCCTTGGTTTGGTAAGACTCCATGTCCCCCTAGCCAAAACAGTGCTCTACCCCCTGGAGCGACACACGAGGCACTACCTCAATAGTTTTCGGGGAGAACCAGCTATCTCCAGATTTGTTTGGCCTTTCACCCCTATCCACAGCTCATCCGCTAATTTTGCAACACTAGTCGGTTCGGTCCTCCAGTGTGTGTTACCACACCTTCAACCTGGCCATGGATAGCTCATCTGGTTTCGGGTCTACACCCTGCGACTGGACGCTCATTTCGAACTCGCTTTCGCTGCGCCTCCCCTATTCGGTTAAGCTCGCCACAGAATGTAAGTCGCTGACCCATTATGCAAAAGGTACGCAGTCACCTCTGACGAGGCTCCTACTGTTTGTATGCATGCGGTTTCAGGTTCTATTTCACTCCCCTCCCGGGGTTCTTTTCGCCTTTCCCTCACGGTACTGGTTCACTATCGGTCGATCACGAGTATTTAGCCTTGGAGGATGGTCCCCCCATCTTCGAACAGGATTCCACGTGTCCCGCTCTACTTCTCGCTTCCTTAGTACCATACGAACTCTTTCGCCTACGGGGCTATCACCCACTATAGCAGGCCTTTCCAGGACCTTTCGGCTAAAGTTCGTACTATCAAAAGCTAGGCTCCTCCGGGTTCGCTCGCCGCTACTGCCGGAATCTCGGTTGATTTCTTTTCCTGAGGATACTTAGATGTTTCAGTTCTCCTCGTTCGCCTCCGTAACCTATGTATTCAGTCACGGATACACCTTGCGGTGTGGGTTCCCCCATTCAGATATCTGCGGATCAAAGCTCGTTTGCCAGCTCCCCGCAGCTTTTCGCAGGCTGCCGCGTCTTTCTTCGCCTGTGATCGCCAAGGCATCCGCCACATGCACTTAGTCACTTGATCCTATAACCCTGCCGCCTATTGCCCGGCCGGGTCACAAGTAACTCTCGTTCTCATGCCATATGCTTGTATGTCTTTGCTTGAGAAATCTCAAAGTTTCTCTCTTTGTAAAGATTTCTTATCACTACCCGTTCTCGCTGACTCTCATCAAATCAGCTTAAACGTTAGATTGATTATTCCGAATTGTTAAAGAACTATTTGCGTCCTTAAATTTCTATCGACTTCCGATAAGAGCGGACACTCAGAACTTCTGAGCTCTACTGCTTTACTTGAAAGGAGGTGATCCAGCCGCACCTTCCGGTACGGCTACCTTGTTACGACTTAACATTAGTCACGGTGCTCACCGTGGTCGCCGCCCTCCTTGCGGTTAGGCTAACGACTTCTGGTAAACACCACTCCCATTGTTTGACGGGCGGTGTGTACAAGACCCGGGAACGTATTCACCGCGGCATGCTGATCCGCGATTACTAGCGATTCCGACTTCATGCAGTCGAGTTGCAGACTGCAATCCGGACTACGATCGGTTTTCTGGGATTGGCTCCGCCTCACGGCTTCGCTGCCCTCTGTTCCGACCATTGTATGACGTGTGAAGCCCTACCCATAAGGGCCATGAGGACTTGACGTCATCCCCACCTTCCTCCGGTTTGTCACCGGCAGTCTCACTAGAGTGCCCTTTCGTAGCAACTAGTGACAAGGGTTGCGCTCGTTGCGGGACTTAACCCAACATCTCACGACACGAGCTGACGACAGCCATGCAGCACCTGTGTTCAGGCTCCCTTGCGGGCACGCTCTCATTACAAGAGCTTCCTGACATGTCAAGGGTAGGTAAGGTTTTTCGCGTTGCATCGAATTAATCCACATCATCCACCGCTTGTGCGGGTCCCCGTCAATTCCTTTGAGTTTTAGTCTTGCGACCGTACTTCCCAGGCGGTTAACTTCTCGCGTTGGCTGCGTTACTGAGATTGTTACATCCCAACAACTAGTTAACATCGTTTAGGGCGTGGACTACCAGGGTATCTAATCCTGTTTGCTCCCCACGCTTTCGTGCCTGAGCGTCAGTTATGTCCCAGGAGGCTGCCTTCGCCATCGGTGTTCTTCCACATATCTACGCATTTCACTGCTACACGTGGAATTCCACCTCCCTCTGACACACTCTAGTCGAGCAGTCACATATGCCATTCCCGAGTTAAGCTCGGGGATTTCACATCTGTCTTACTCAACCGCCTGCGCACCCTTTACGCCCAGTAATTCCGATTAACGCTCGCACCCTACGTATTACCGCGGCTGCTGGCACGTAGTTAGCCGGTGCTTATTCTTAGAGTACCGTCAGCAACACCCTTTATTCGAAGGTGTCTTTTCGTTCTCTACAAAAGTGGTTTACAACCCGAGGGCCTTCATCCCACACGCGGAATAGCTGGATCAGGCTTGCGCCCATTGTCCAAAATTCCCCACTGCTGCCTCCCGTAGGAGTCTGGGCCGTGTCTCAGTCCCAGTGTGGCTGGTCGTCCTCTCAGACCAGCTACTGATCGTTGCTTTGGTGAGCCGTTACCTCACCAACCGGCTAATCAGTCATCGGCCGCTCCGCTCGCGAGAGGCCCTTGCGGGTCCCCCTCTTTCTTCCGTAGAACTCATGCGGTATTAGCCAACCTTTCGGCTGGTTGTCCCCCACGAGCGGACACGTTCCGATGTATTACTCACCCGTTCGCCACTCGTCGTCGGGGTGGAGCAAGCTCCTCCCCACGTTACCGTTCGACTTGCATGTGTAAAGCGTTCCGCCAGCGTTCAATCTGAGCCAGGATCAAACTCTATTGTTTAATCTCTGTTGTCGCTCGAATTACTCTTGCTTGGTGTTTGACGGAGTATTTTCTACTCCTTCATCTCCAATAAGATCGAGCATTTAAATTTGCAGCTTTCACTGCAGACTTCTTAGTGCCCGCTCTTATCGGTCGTCGATAAATTTTTAAAGATCATTTCGGCTTTCGCCGCCGCTCAGCTTCGTGAGCGAAGAATTGAAATTCTACACGTTTAAAATTTTCTGTCAAGCGACTGAAGAATTTCAAATGTAAAACTTCGTTTCCGTCTGTCGTTGCTGCGCTGTGCATTAGCGACAGGACGTGCATCTTAACGAAACAATTCGGTGTGCGCAAGTTGAGCACGTCTTACAAATGTTTCTAATTGTTGTATGTTTTATACAACAACATTTTGTTCTTGTCCTTTTCTACTGTCCTTGAATTTCTCTGGTACCAAATGGTTTCGTCGGGTTTGTTTTTGTGAGTGTGAACATGTTCACACATATGAAAACCAGAAATTAACTACCGTCTGTAGATAGGCAGGGAGAGTCAAATGTACGAGTCAATAAAAAGAAAGGAGACCTCGCGGGCCCCCTTTTTCAATTGGAACGATTGTTGTCTGTGGGATTATTTTGTTCCTGCTTGTCCCCAAACATCTCCCCAAGAGCCGCTCAAAGCTCCTTTGGCATAGTCGACAACACGATTCTCAAAGAAGTTGGTATGCGTTACGCCAAGCATGGAGTCAACCCAAGGCAGAGGATTGACATTTACCTTGAAAATCTCTTTCATGCCCATCGCGGCAAGTCTGCGGTCGCAGATCCAGCGAATGTAGGCTTTCACATCTGCGGGAGACAGATTCTGTTTGCTCATGTCATTGACGCCGAAAGCGAGGTCGATGAAGGCGTCTTCCAGCTCAATCATTTTCTCGGCGATGTCATAAATACGCTTTTTCAAAGAGTCTGTCCAAAGTTCCGGGTTCTCAATAATGTATTCACGGAATAAACGGATCATGCTTTCTGTGTGCAGCGTTTCATCATTGATGGACCAGGCGATGATCTGTCCCATGCCTTTCATGGTTCCGTTTCTTGTGAAGTTAAGGAGCATCACAAAACTTGAGAACAACTGCATGCCCTCCGTAAAGGCAGAGAAAGCAGCCATTTTCACAGCGATGTTTTCCTGCTGGTCTTCAGCGAGACCGTGGAAGAAATCGTGCTTTTCTGCCATAGCTTCGTACTGCAGGAACTCGTTGTAAACGGTTTCCGGCATACCGATGGTCTCAATCAAATGAGAATAAGCGGCGATATGCACTGCTTCACGAGCAGCAAAGCTCGAGAGCATCATACGAATCTCAGGTGTCGGGAAGAAGGGCAAGTAGGTATTGACGTAGGCAGAGCTAACGTCAATGTCGCCTTGTGTGAAGAAACGGAAGACTTTTGTCAGAAAGTCTCTTTCTCCATCAGTCAGAACATTCTTCCAATCCTTGATGTCTTCGATCATCGGGACTTCTGTCCATAGCCAGTGCATTTGCTCACTGGCCATGAATGCATCATAGGCCCATGGATAAGAGAAGGGTTTGTAGTAATTCCGGCTTTTTGTCAAACTTGATTTCATTGCTCATCCTTCGCAGGCAAGACAGCTTGAATTCTCGAGAACTTCGCGCATGTTGATGGACTCTTCAAGACGATGTCTTTCAACTTTTTCACCTAACTTATCGGCTTTGCGGAGTTTGTCGCTTCGACAGTAGTAAAGGCTCTTCAAACCAACCTTCCATGCCAGGAAGTGACAGGCATGGAGATAAGCGATAGAAACATCAGCCGGGAAGAAGAGATTCAAAGATTGACCTTGGTCAATAAATTCCTGACGGTCAGCAGCAAGATCAATCAGCCAGCGCTGGTCGATTTCCTGGGCGGTTTTGAAAACATCTCGAATTACCTGCGGCAAGGCTTCCAAATGCTGAACGGAACCGTCGTGAGCGGTGATGCTAGTCCAAACTTCATCCGTATTTAATCCGTACTCTTCAAGAACAGGAATCAACATCTTGTTCTTAATAATATGAGCACCGGAAAGCGTGTCCTGACGATAAATATTTGCACGGATCGGTTCGATCGAAGGAGATGTGGCTCCCATGATCAAACTGGAGGAAGCATTCGGAGCAATTGCGTTCCAATGAGAGAAGCGTCTCGGAATGCCGGCGTCTTTCGCATCCGGACACGGACCGCGCTTTTCGCAAAGAATCTCATCACCGCGAGCGCACTCTTCTCTAATATGGGAGAACATGCGGTAATTAATAGACTTTGCTAAAACGGATTCAATAGGAATCCGTTTTGACTGTAGATATGCATGGAAGCCTAATGCACCGATACCAATAGATCTTTCACGCAGGGCAGAGTAGCGAGCTCTTTCAACAGAGTCAGGAGCGTTGTCAATAAAGTATTGGAGAACGTTATCCAAGAACTCCATGACATCAGGAATAAATTGATCATTGGTATTCCAATGATCAAAATATTCGAGGTTCAGGGAGGAAAGACAGCAAACGGCCGTTCTCTTTTCGCTTGTCGGCAAAAAGATTTCTGTACAAAGATTGGAGCCGTGAATTTTTAAGCCCTTGTCGCTGAGCCAAGAGGGAAGGGCTCGGTTTGCTGCATCAATAAAGACAATGTAAGGCTCACCGGTCTGCATTCTGAGTTCAAGAATACGCTGCCAAATATCTCTGGCAGATACCACTTCAACAACACGGTGGGAATGAGGGTCCCGAAGTTCCCAAGAGTCGTCCGCGTCAGCATCAACCATGCTCTTTTCAATTAAACGCATGAATTTGTCGGAGATGTTTACACCGTGATGCAGGTTGAGCGTTCTCAAGTTCTGGTCTCCGGTCGGCTTACGCATTTCCAAAAATTGAATGATGTCGGGATGATCAACATCAAGGAAAGCAGCATAAGATCCTCGGCGTGTTCTTCCCTGACGGTAGGCCAGGCAAGCCGCATCATAGATTTTTAAGTGAGGCATCACGCCGACAGATTTGTCGTCCGCGCTTCTAATATCTACATGAATGCCGACACCGCCTCCGAGCATGGAGAGCCAGTTGACTTCGGAAAGTGTATTAACGAGACCCTCAGCTGTGTCTTGCATATAAACTTCAAAGCAGCTGATAGGGAGTCCTTTCTTGCTTCTGCCGAAAGAAAGGATAGGGGTCGAGAAGGAAAGCCAATGCTTAGAGGCGTAATCGTAAATACGCTGAGCATGAGCAGGGTTACTTGCGAATGTTTCTGCTACTGTTGCAAAGCGTTCCTGCGGGCTTTGCTCTTCTTCCTTCATATAACTTTCGCGAAGGCGTTTACGCGAGACTTCTTCTAATAATGAATCGCGCTCGAGATCTATTTCAATGCCCATTTGTTAATGTAACCTTAAGATTTAAAGGAGTTTTTCTTCAAACTAAAAAATTGTGCGACCCTCGATTGTACATTCAGAAGACTTGGGCTTGGCCCTCAAAGACACTTTCAGAAGTAGCTTGTTACCAGTTTTGAGAACAAAAAAGGTTGGGTCTGAGCCCAACCTTGAGAGACAGCCGATAAAGATTTTAGAGGTGTACGAAGGGGTCGTATTCTGCTTTAGAAATCGGTTTCAGACCGAGGGCAGAACAGGCAGAATCGACATCGCAGTGACTTCTAAAGAAGGCGTTCCACTTGCTAAAAGTAGGCGCATCAGTCATAAAAACTTCACCGTCTTGATCAAAGAGGAAGTTGCAGTCTTCTCCGGAGGCTGAGATCAGTTGTTCTGTGTATTCCTGACCGTCGTGCCAATCAATGAACGAAAGAGAGCGAAGTTCACCTGTTTCTTTAATAAGAATGTTCATGAGACATCTCCGATTGAAAAATTATTAATTATTACGGGTTAATAATGACACAAAAAAATCATAAAAATATGAAAACATGAAAATAAATTCCTAAATTAGGTGTTAATACTGACAAAATAAATTCTTCTTTACATATTGCAAAAGCTGCGTTTCATAAGATGAAAATTCGTATTCATGTTTAACAGGCTCGAAATTCTTTGTTGTTTTTTAGAGACAAGATAGAAGAAAGTAACCGTTGGATCTCAGAGATTTTCTGCCTATTGCCGAGTTATTTCTTAATTGATCAACTTGGTTGAGCGGTAGAAGTTGGAGCGACAAAACAAAGTGTTGGAAGGTCTGAGAGAGTTTGATCCGCGAATGGGAGAGAGCCTGATTGAACGGGACCCTTTATCTGGAAAGCAAAAAAAGCCCGTTCCGAATTGAAACCGAGGAGCGGGAGGTGGGTCTAAAAACGTCTTTTAAGGACGCCTATGGGTAAGATTTTCTACTAGACAATGAATCGCATGATGAGCATGCCGATGGAAGCCATCAAAATGCTGTTGAACATGAGCATCGGCCAGTATTTTTTAGGAACGTCGGCAACACCGAGGAGGCGACCCATGTACTGAATTTGAGAAGCCATCAGGAGGAGTGCCGGAGAGAGGATTGTGATGTCATGTGCATTGAGTGTGCCGCTTGCAAGCAGGCTGGCTGCAACACCGACGCCTGCGCCGCAGGACAGCCAAGTTGCGCAAAGAACGGTAATAGCTTGGCCGGGAAGATCAAAGATGCTCATGACCGGGCCGCAGACTTTGCCTAAGAAGGACATCACACCGAAAAGGTCAAGGATGTATGCCAGAACGAAGGCCATCAGCACGTTCGGCATCAGGTTGTTGATCGCGACGTTAAAGCCTTTTCTGAGACCAGTGATGAAAATATCAAAAGGATTGTTGCTCTTTTTGACTTGTGTTGCTGTTGCATTAGGCATTTTCGAAATCCTTCTTATAGAGAGTCTTGAGGCAGAAGCGGACAAACACGCCGCCGACAAACTTGAGGCAGAACATCACAACCAGCGGAATCCAAACCGGAACCAGGAAGGCCATGAAAAGGGCAGAAGCAATAGAGAAGTAGTTGTTAATCAAACCAGCACCTGCATACTGCCAGCCGGCAATAACGATCAAGTTCTCTTTAGTGATCTTTCCGGAGTCGACCAGACCTTTTGGCAGAGCAGCACCTGCGTCGGTACTCTGAAGGTCATTAATGAGGGCCCAACCGGTAATGCCGGGGGCGCCGAGGATCGGACGAAGCAGCGGAGTCATTAACTTTTGAGCAGCTTTCAAAGCGCCGTAGTGAGAAAGCACTTCAAGCAGACCCAAAGCCAGCATAACGCCGGGAACCAAAGAAAGAGCAAAGAGGAAGCCGGCACGTGCGCTGAGACCGCCTTTGCCGACGAAAGTTGCAGCGCCGGACACGGATCCGAATTTGCCGATCAGGGTTGTAAAGTCGAAGGCTCCGAGCCAGCGATAGGCATCGGGCATTTTGTAGAAGACACCGGAAAAGAAGCAGACGGCAAAGAAAAGTGAGATATATGCGCCTACACCTGCTTCTTCCGCTTCTTGGGCTTGAATGCCTGTCGAAGCAGTTAAAGTTTCTGAGGACATGAGGTACTCCTGTAATAGTAAAAAAATGAATCAACGGAAACAGAATAAAACAATTGAGGGCCTCAAAATTCAATAAAAGATGCAATTTATGTTGGAGTTTTCCCTAGTTATTAGGGAAATAAATTCTGAAAATTTCACAATGATGGAGGAAATTTTCACAAAAGGAGAGGGATCTATTATTTTCTTTTAGAGGCTTGTGGTCGTACAAATCTTTTTAGGGCATGAAAGTTTATATTTTTCTAAAACATTACACCTCTAAAATCCTGTTTTTTGAAATTAACAATGCAGTTTTTCTCTTTTGCAGTTGAAAAAACTATTGACAAAGCCAAATTTGGAAACATTTATTTATAAGATAAAAGCGTTGTTAACTTACTTCTCTAGGATTCACAATGAAAAAGACACTTTTAGCAGCGGCTCTTCTTGCTGCTACTTCCTACGCAACAGCTGCGACCGATGTAACTTTGTATGGCGTCCTCGACGCCGGTGTTACGGTCAGTAAGGTCCACGGAGGTGACACCAAAGTTCAGATGTCTAACGGCAACTGGATGGGCAACCGCTGGGGTATCAAGGGTTCTGAAGACCTCGGCAGCGGCAACTCCGTTTTCTTCAAACTGGAACAAGGTTATAAATTAAGCAACGGCAACGAAGCTGCCGAAGGAAAAGCCTTCAGCCGTGAAGCTGCTCTCGGTGTTTCTGGCAACTGGGGTACAGTTGCTTTCGGCCGTTTTGGCGGACTGTCTTCTGACTGCGGTACATATTCCATCTTAGGCGGTACACCTTACACAACTTCTTTCCAGACGATCGGCAGCATGTACAGCGCCTTCTATCTGACAGACAGATATGACAACTCCATCGTTTACGTGACTCCTGAATACAACGGCTTCCAAGGCTCCTTCATGTATTCCAATGGTCGTGAAGGTGACGAAAACAAATGGTCTTATAACCAGCATTACTATGGTGCCGGCCTGACTTACGGCAACGGCCCCCTGAACTTTGATTTAATCTACGAAGCTCTGGACTACAAAGGAAAAGAAGACAAGAACAAGACAACTCAGTTGCTGAACCTTGGTGCTTCTTATGATTTCGGTGCTTTCAAACTGTACGGTGCATATGAATACGCTATTCATGCTCCCCTGCCCGGATTCGTAGGATTTGATACAAAGACAGAAGCAGGTAAAAAACTGGAAGACAAGTACAACAATGGAAAGGCCAACGATTACCACGCCTTTGCTTTGTCTGCTTCCACTAACGCTTTAGGCGGCGAAGTGATGCTTCAGTCTCAGTTTGCCTTCGGCAAGAATAAGAATGCATCTGAAGACGGCTTAGAAGATAAGTTCAACTCCTTCTCCGTCGGAGCAGCTTACTTCTATCACTTCTCTAAACGTACTTTGATGTACACCCAGGCAGCTTGGGGTACAGCCGGAAAGGCACTGAAGCACAACACGGACGACCTTCGCGGCTGGAATGCCACAATCGGTATGACTCATACCTTCTAATTGTTTGATCAATTAGAAAAGAATTTTCAGGGAGCTTCGGCTCCCTGGTTTATTTTTGGCGACGTAATTTTCGACAAAACCTGCTGACGGAGATGACAGAACTTATTTGCCGGATCCGATCGGAGACGGATGATGTGTGCGCGGCGTTAAGAAGTTCGGATCCTGCTCTAAATTCTCAGACAAAATCTTGAGATTGTCCGAAATATCCTTCAGATTGAGAATGAGCTCCCGAATGTTGTAGCGATTGTCCACAATGGCCTGGTCGGCGCTTGAAATTGTTTTATTCAACTGCGTTACAAGGCCGGATCCTTTCGTTTCCTTCAAGGTTTCGTTCAGTTTTGCTGTCGTGCCCGAGAGTTGGGAAAGTAAAGAGTTAATCCCGGCGACATCTACTTTCGAAAGAATTGCGTGGCTGGAATTAATGTAGTTTTCCGCGTTAGAAAGCAGAGCACGCAGTTTGTCAGGGTCCAGCATACTTACGGTATGGTTAAGTGTGGTGAGCAGTTCTTTTGTAGTTTGGGTCTTCACTGCTCCGGGTGTCACATCGTCTATCTTTGCTTTCAAATTTTGCAGTGTGGCAAGGAAGTTCTGGATGTTTTCCAGAATTTCATTTGTTAAGCTGATCGTGGCCGGAACATAAAGGTATCTCGGCTTCCACGGCACGTCTTTAATTTCGGGAGGATAAAGCGTGGGATTTAAAAAATTCGCCGCAAGATAAATAGTTCCCGTGACGCCTGCCAGTTCCGTTTGAAACCGTAATCCGTTTTGGATGAGGGAGGGAAGCTGTTTTTTGAGCTGATCTTCATCCAAATACACGATCATGCGCACAACAGCGACAGAGGAGTCAGGGGAGAATAGCCCGATGTGATGTTCCGGATAGACCTTGCTGGATAATGAAATGTCGGTGACTTTTCCAATGTCGATGCCCTTGAACTTAACGGGAGCTCCCGGGGAAAGTCCGTTGACAGATTCCGTGAAATAGGTTTCAACGACCGTTTTCGGTCGGAAATAATTGGGCGTAAATACAGTGCAGAGCAGACCGATGAATATCGCGATCACGATCACAATGGTCATGCCGACCCAAAAATGGAATTTGTCTTTTGATGCAATCATCTTCCGGAATCTGACCCTTCTCATCACTCTTTCATTATAGGTAGCAGATAGAAGTTTTATTCCTCAATTTTTATGTAGGTCCCGAAAGTGAGAACAAAGAGAATTTTCAGCAACTGTCACCGCCTGTCGTGAGGGAAAGAAGGGCTTTGAGGTTGTCCTCAGCGACACGGCTTTTTACCCGGAAGGGGGCGGACAGCCATCGGACGAAGGGACTTTAGGAGACGCCAAGGTTACCTTTGTAAAGAGGATCGGCTCTGAGGTCGTTCACTATACAGACAAGCCGTTGGAAGTCGGTTCAACCGTTACTGGAAAGCTCGACTGGGACCGCCGTTTTGACAATATGCAGAATCATACCTGCGAACATATTTTCTCCGGCCTCGTTCATCAAAAATATAAATTTGAAAACGTCGGATTCCATATGGATCCGGATGATATTACCGTTGATTTCAGCGGAGAAATTCCGATGGAAGCGATCTCCGAGCTGGAAAAACTGGTGAATCAGGCCATCACTCAGAACATTGATCTGAAGATTGAATTTCCGAGTGAAGAAGTCCTTCAAGCAATGGAATACCGCAGCAAAAAAGAACTGCACGGAGTGGTGAGGATTGTGACGGTTCCCGGCTGCGATCGCTGTGCCTGCTGCGGGACGCATGTTCGTCGTTCCGGAGAAATCGGAATGTTCAAGATTTTGGATGCTTCTAAGCACCGCGGCGGTACACGGGTTCGATTTGTTGCCGGCGAACGCGCCAGGCGGGATTACGACTGGAGAGTAAAGGAGATTGCCAAAGTTTCCGCATTGTTCTCCGCAAAACCGAATGAAATTGCAAAGGCTGCGGAAAACTTTATCGAAGAAGGAAAGGCGAAGGATCAAAAAACCGCACAGAGAACGGATCGATACCTTCAGTTTGTCGCAGCCGGTCTCAAGCCGGAAAACGGAGTTGTCACAGTTTTCGAAGAAGATTTAACGCCGTTTGAACTAAAGCGCTTTGCCGGTATGCTGAAAGAAAAATTCCCGAACGATGCTGTCGGTGTTTTTAGTTCGATTGACGGCGGATTTAACTACGTTATCGCATCTTCCGATCCTGAACTTCCGAAAATCAGCAAGTCTCTGAACGGACAGCTTAACGGTCGGGGCGGCGGACGCGATGGTATGGTCCAAGGAACTTATCGAGCTGATAAATCCGCCGTTGAAGAAGCCTTCAGAGAAACATTCACGAAGTGAAAATCGAAGTGAAAACTTAAGTGTGAACATGTTCACAGTGTTCACACATGCCGACTTTGAGTTGAAAGACCCGCCATAGAGCGGGTCGATTCGTAGAATGGGTTATTCGGATTGAAGCCACATAAAGCACGAAAAAATTAGAGGCTTAAGGAGAAAAAGATGGCAATTAGCGGATCAAACGACATATCACTCTTACAAATGGGCATCGGTTTACTGCCTGTCGGGATAGCTCTGTTTTTATCTTGGAAATACAAGCTAGGCCTGTCAAAGCCGTTAATTATCGGTGTCGTGAGAGGGACCGTTCAATTGGTTGCCGTCGGGTACATCCTCCTGTGGGCTTTCCGACAGTCGGATCCTTGGATACTGGCTGCGCTAATTCTATTCATGATGGGTGCAGCATCACAAGCAGCTTTAAAACGGCTTGGCGGACTTCAGAATGAAAAAAGCCGCCGGAAGTATCGTTTCATCCTGTTCGCCGCGATCTTCTTGGGTGCCGGTTTAACGGTCTCTTATCTCGAATTTGTTGTAATTCGTCCTACACCGCTTTGGGAAGGCCGGTATTTAGTTCCGTTGGCTGGAATGATTGTGACTAATGCGATGAACTCAGCTGCCTTAGGTGTTGAACGTTTCAGGAGTGAACTTGATTTACGTGCGGGTGAGATTGAGACGCTTCTGGCTTTAGGTGCAACGCAGCAGCAGGCGGTGCTTAAAACTGTTCAGCTTTCGGCTTCGGCTGCCATGCTGCCGGCGATTAATA
>OGUF01000806.1_pt1 | contig 13600 bp, 9 predicted proteins | sample 1573681 | NCBI WGS metagenome assembly OGUF01 (sample SAMEA2582049, study PRJEB24529) | metagenome | biome: Human gut stool | place: China | collected 2011
CGGATAAAACACGTAAGTTATCTTTATATTCGTACCCGGCTCGAATTTTGTACCTACACTATCTTCGTAACGGATTATCTCACCGCTATCCATTGCTTCGGTTACCACACCTGTAAGGAACTTGGCTTCTTCCGGTGTTACTACAAGACCGTAACGGTTTCCATTATTCAATTTGCCAAGACAGGTTATCAACTCCGCTTTCGTATCTGTTACGTTAGCTGTGCTGTATTCGATTTCAATCGTCATTCCAACTTCACGGATAGAGTAGCCTATAGGTTTATCAGCTTCGTTGAACGGATGATAACCGCCATCGGCCGTAAGTGTCATGGATGCACCGTTACTTAAAAGAAGCCTATCCTTATACCATCCGCTTCCTGCACCATTATTATTTACACTCCAAAGCACTTCCTCAAATTCCATATACTTGCTGCCACTCGTCCACGAAGCTGCATTATTTTCCGTATTACTTCTTCCGAAAGCATCAAACGCGCATACTGCATCGGGCGACAGAATAGCTTCTATGTCCGGGTGGGATGAAGTGTTTACATCCAGTATTGCCTGTGCAGTTCCACAAGATAGTATATAACTTTGAGGCTCAACATTTACATTTGTCTTTCCATAGCTTCCCATCCCTCCCCTCGGCAACCTATCCTCTTTAACAAGCGTTTTTCCGCTTTCTATCCTCACCGTAGCGGTATTCGATTTTTGGTCATACGCTGCATAAGTGAAGTCCCATGCCGTAAACTGTTCAGCGTTCAATATCGGTTTTTTCCACTCCTTTTGAAAGCCTGTCGCCTTATGGCCAAACATTGTTCCGACATATTCTTTCACCGTATCCCCGGCTTTCAGTAGCGTAATGTAATACACCTCACTCATTACACCGGAATTTTCATGCAATGCGTATGCTTCCACTACGTTTACCCCCTCTACCATATCGGATAAAGGAACGGTTATATTCTTTGATTGAATACCGGAACCCGAAGAAAGACCAAGCGTATAAGGTGCTCCTCCGTTCAAGCGATAATGGATATTCTTCTCACCGGTAGTACCCTTAACCGTGAAAGGAATATTCACATCATTTTTATATCCCCCGTCAGCCAGTCCGTTACCTACCGAATAAGTGGTGCTTAATTCCATAGCCACCATCGTTACCCTTGCCGCCGATGTTTTCATAAGGCTTTCTCCGTTATAGGTAGCCTGCGCTTCTACCTGTACTGTATAGGCTGTTGCATCTTTCAGATAAGGAGAAGCGTCAAAAGTATAAGTTTGTCCGGCTACCACTCCCACAAATTCCGCTTTCTGAAATTCAGAAAGCACAGTAGAACCTCTCTTTATAATCACTCTTGCCTTCAGATCAGAGTAACCATCTACATCACTTCCTCCGGCAGTAGCAACACCCACCGAGTATTTCACTGTAAATCCACTTCCTAAAGCAAGATATTGTGATGGTGGAAGAATGGAGCCGGATGTATCAGTAAGGTCAATGCTTACCACCACCTTATCATCATCCGTATATTTCGAAAAACGCACCTCTTTGATTTCCTCACCGCCTTCCTTGGCTTTTTGCGTCACGGTCATTACATACTGCGTGCCATCCTCACTATCTGTCACGTCGATATCCGTTACCGTTCCCACCATTGCATCGAACACCGTTCCGGATGTAGGAGGTTTCGTCTCTCCGCTCACCAGTTCCTCGGTAGGGGTACGGTTTGACAGTTCCTTCTTTAGAAACGCTTCGATGTCATCGCCTGCATAGGCATGATATGTACCGTCAGGTTGTTTTTGGTTCCATGGTGTTTCAAGATTCATCGGATGCTCGGAAGCATCAATAATACCGCTTATTTTTCTTTTTGCCATAATATTATCTCTTTTATATTATCAAAATTATTCGTTAATTGTTGCTACCGTTCCATGCGTCCGCTCCGTTCCACGGCTCATCACCTTTCCAATAACCAATTCCAAAGCAACTGCTTATGGCAGACCATACTAGCCTTGCCCCAACATAAACAGCCGATAGAGCACGTTTTCCCACGTATACAGCCGTTATTTCCTTTCCATGTATGCTTATCATATTTAATCCTCCTCGTAGATAAGGTACAATATATTATCATCCTTTTCAGGTAATGCCTCAAAATCATCCTCACTTATAGGCTCATGACGATATGCCAATACCTTTAAATCGCCAGCATCAAGCACATACAAAGAAGTGCCTTGCATATACAGCTTATCCGCAAGCGGTATGCCGTTCTTTTGGAACATAGCAGATGACGGTATGCCATCGGATTCCCAATCACCATGCAGTGAACCTTCTACTCTGTAGGCAAACCTTTTCGCATTCCTTACCCATACGATTTCCCCACCCGGCACGGTACTTTTATCCGGCTTAATCTCTCCTTCCTCAATAATATCGGAGAAACGAGCCGTAGCTCCCTGTAAGGATGCTGTTGTGGTATTCTCCACTAATTCTACAGCATCTTCGGCCTTGGCTGCTGCATCGTTTGCGTCTTTGGTAGCATCAATAGCATCTTGCGTCTTGTCTTCCAATCCGGCAATGGATTCTTCCGCCTCTTTTGCTGCTGCATTCGCACGGGTAGCCGCATCATTCGCGACCTTACTTATCAGTTCAAAAGGAACATTTACCAGTTTATCCCCTTTCTGGCCGGGAAGTGATTTCACTCCGGTAAGCGAGGTTACAGTCTCCATATCCTCCACACCGGTAGAAGATTGGAGTATACGGTCCAATACCTCCTGAACAATCTGTTCGATATTTATTCCTTCTGCCATAAGCCTATTTTTCTATTAGTTTTACAACTTGCGAATAGCAACCAGGAGTAAGACCGGAAACTGCTTCTTTTATTATTACAGCATCTTCCGCCGTTATATCAATTTCCCCTTCTGCATCCATTATCTGCATACACAAGCGATACGCCCGTAACTTTTTATCAGTATCTGTCTGCTGGTTACCACTCGGACGAATGCTCGTCCCATTAAATAGGCATTGCGCTACAATATGACCAACAATTTGCGGCTCATTATTTATCCGCAACGGCTGGCCGTCAAAATCCTTGAAATAGTCATTAAGATTCACTTTCATATCCTTAAACTTTTAAATATATGTCATCTTTACAACAATACCATTAACAACCTCAAGGGTATATTTATAAGTTGCAAAATCACTCTTTACAATCCACTGGAAGGTACCAGAAACACCCTTCCGGTAACTGTAGGTTCCATCGCTGGCCAGACTCCATCCCGTACCGTAATTATTCGACAGGATATCGTTACAATACACCGACCCGTTCACATGTACACCACCATCAAAATAGCCGGCATAAGTATTGGCACTGATAGGATAGCTCTGTCCAGAAGACTTGCTGGAAGCATAAATGGCAGCCCCGCCAGAATTGGAACCTACGGTCTTTACCCCAAATTTTCCCTGTGTAGCCGCATTAAAAGACACGTCCACAATGCCTTCCATATCTGACTGTGACACACCGAGTTTCAGGCTGCGCGAGTCATTGCCGAAGTAATCTCTTGCTTTCCAGTATAATCTTCCGGATTCAATAGTAAAACCACCGATTTTACCTTCGTAGGCATATACCGTTCCATAAATTTTAGCATTACGTGTTTCAATACTTCCGTCAGGCAATATTTTAAAATTATTATTCGCTGTTACCAGTCCTTCTAAAGTGATGTAATCTCCCTTTATCTTGACACCTTCAACGCTGGCGCCTATGAGGGATTTAAGATTTCCGTCACTGTCAATAGCAAACATTCCAGCCATATCACTCTTCGTAATCAATCCCGCTCCAGAAACAAGATTCCCTTTTCCATCAAAAAGGCCGGAAGCCAACAAGTTCATATCAGCCTTGGTCACTATTTGGGAAGATTCAAGAATGTTACCATCCTTGTCAAAATTACCGGCTGCTATTTTCACCAGAAGATCACTTTGTTCAAACAGTGTCCGATATTTGTAGGTAAGTGCATCCACTTTATTTGTGGAGAATACCAGCAAAGAAATATAAATGACACCTGTGAAAGAAAGCTTGAAATCGCCTGTACCATTCCACAATCCATCAAGCGTAAACATCCTCTCGGTATTAGATACTGGAAGTTCTTCCTCATATCCGAACATGGCAAAATCTTCAAATCCGGTTTTATCGGCATTAACAAACTCAATCTTCAAACTACCTGCTTTGACTACACGATATGTAAAAGACAAATACACAACCCCTGGTACTTTCAGCCCCTCACTATTAGTTTGCTTATATTCCGGCACTAAGCGAAAATCTTCCAACCGTTGCATAATGTAGCTGTTTCGGATATATGCGTATGGTATCTTTCCGTCTGTGCGTATTTCAGCATGACCGCCCGGTTTTGTCGACAAAGGACCATTATTCGCCCATATCCACTTTCCACCCAATGTCAGCAAAGTTGCATTCTTCCCTGTTGTCCATTTCTCCATACCGTTAGCGAAAGAAGTGTTATCAAAGTAACTCTGCTCCTCACGTATTTCTTGGCGCAAGCCTTCTACCGCTGAATGTATTTTCCCCTCTGTAATCTCAAAGCGTGTCAATATATCCTCACCGGTCATTAAGACAAATGTACCTTTCAAATATACGTTATCGCCATAAAGCCCATTTCCTTTAGGTTGTTTATCAGCGGGAAAAGAACTATCTTTAATACCATCCAAATTACCGAAACGACAGCGCAAACACCCGTTGAAGTTCTTGGCTTTTACTCCGTCCAAAATATCGATACGAGGCTGTCCGTCTTCTGTAGCCGATATACTGATAAGATTCTGACGTAACTTATTCTCTGTATTACCCATCAATACACACTCATCGCCTACAGTTGGGGCTACACCACCAAATTCGGAAACAGGTACTGTAACGCCGTTTACATCGGCCGAAGCAATTTCCACCCAATAAGCCTTGCGAGACGCACCACTAGTAACAGCGCAACGCATCAAGTCATGGACCATAAAATCACATTCCTGCTCAAAAAGGATGCGGTAGTTGTTACCTTGGCGAATAACATCCTTTATTTTTCCGTTAGCTGCAGAAACGATAAACTGACCGCCTATGCTACGCACTTTCTGTATTAGTAGCTCAAGGGCTACCAATGATTGCCGGATAGTAGCTTTATCTATAGTGAGATGACTTAATCCGGTAAGCTGGTCTATCCATATCTGCCAGCCTTCACCAATCAATCCATCTACAAACTTGGTACTGCGAAGTAGCTCCCGAATAACAGCAGTCAGAAATTCAGCATTCCCTAAATCATCAATATTGGCTCCTGATTTACCTTGAACAAAATCTCCAAGTTTAATGCCTTTTAAAAATGTTATTAACCCCGCTGCTGTATCGTTTAACTTTTTGCTTACTGCATTTTCCGCTATTTCCTTCAATGTGCGAAGCGATGAGAGTACATTCTTATCTGTAAAAGGTCTTTCATCATACTTTTCCAGAACCGTAACACTACCATTTCCACCACCGCCGTTTATAGTGGCCTGCATAGAACTTATCTGCCCTTCTATCTTATCTTCCCATTTCTCTGTCAGATAGTTTGATACGACACACGATAGTTTTCCGGTTTTCAGACTCTTTTCTGTGGAAACAATACGAATGATTCTACTGATATTACGAGGCGGTATGCTTACAGTTATCAAATCCCCACACTCTAAGCCACCTTTTTCCCTCATATAACGATAATCCACATCAAGAGTAAACTTTACCCTTTTTTGCGAATTAAAAGCAAGCCAATCCGTAGCTTTCTCACGCAACTTTGATATTGCAGCTTGCTTGTATGCCTCTCCAAGACGAATACCGGTAAAATTAAACTCCTCACCACCTCTCAAATGTTTGGCCGTTGATGGGATAAGAGGTCTGCTTTGGGTTTCCGGATCAATGGGAGCCAATTCATCTTCTTGGTAGATTAGGGTTATTTTCTTATTAGAATTATCCCACTTAAATTCAAAGGATTTTCCCATTAAATCTCCTGTGAGAAAATTAATACGCGCATCATCGCCAATAGCCAATTCGTCAATATTAAAATCAATATCACGGCATATAAACTCACGATAATTCTCCCCCGTAGGATTCTCAACAAAACCAGTAAAAGAGGGATGAATATCATCAAAGACAATTTTTTTCTCAACTGCCCGATTGGTTTCTGAAAAGTTTTCCAAATACTTTTCGGGCAACATCAAACGTCCTTCTTCATCGCCTTCCCCTGGAGCCATATTCTTTGTTCCACCAACTGGATATACACGGGTAGTAACATCACCACTATCAACGTTGCTTTGCTCTACCTCATACAATCCGCCACCTTGCCCTTGTGTAAATGTCAGATTTCTTTCATTTTCAATGCGTGATACATAATTTATCGTATGGTCATGTACATAATACTCATAGCCATACGCCGAAGCCAACTCTGATAATAAACTACGGCAATCTATCCCGTCAAAAGACAATGTCATATATTCTGTATCAGGAATATTGCCAAGCTGCCACCCCGTATCTACCCCTAAAGGATTGTCATTTGTCTTGTTGACATTCCATATCAACAACTCCAACCAATCCCTCAATTTTCCCGTAAGAGTAACGCGGACGCTTTTGGTTATCTTATTGGTGAGAATCTTATCTATTAAAGTATATTCCGGTGCTTCAAATAGGTATGTTGTAGTATGATTAACAGAACTTTTATCGGCAAATTCAGATGCACGATTAATTTTATATTTTATTCCGCCAACCCTTATAAAATCCCCCTCTTGAATATCAGGAATGGTATCAGTTACCACAGTTACCGATACTTCATTCTTACTCATTATGCCATTAGCCAATATAGCATCATCAGATGCAATACTGGCTACCTTGGTATCAATTCCAGAAACTACACGATATACCTCTAAGATGTCAATCATTGCTGCATTACTCTACATTTTAAATCGAATTCCAATACATGCTTAGTCCGCACTGTAACGGTTATTCCATCTTTAAAATATATTCTCATGCGCTCATTATCTTTCAGAGTCAAATTTCTAAGACCGGGACTAATACACAAAGCTGAAAACCTGCTCATGCTTGAGTATAACCTTTCCAAGCTGCTCCCCAGCATAGTACACTTTAATGTCAATGTGGTAGGCTCACGATATTTATTTTGCATATATGGCAAAGTCGTACCTATCTCTATTCGCTTTCCAATAGCCTCAACACCAGAACGAGAAGATACATAAATCCCAAAATCAGCACTTAAAGAATAGCCATCCATTACGTAGTTATTCCCACCTGACGGATTAATGTCTATTTCTGCCGGAATATAGCTTTGTTGCCAAAATTTTACTTGCACAATAGCCATATTCAAAGTAACATATTCTTCTACAGAAATCTCATCCTTACAGATAACATTAAAGCTACCAAATCCGGTCGATAAACGCCTGCATGAAATACAAGCCTTCTTTAGCTTATCTAATTGGGATTTTACATTTTCAGAGCGAACCACCAAAGATAGAAGTAAAGTCCGGCCATCCAGTTCAATATCTTCTGCATCAACAAACGGTTCAATACCGGTTCCCCAATTATATTCCGTTATTCCTTTACGCTTAGGAAGGTCAAATACTCCTGATATGGCAATACAATCTTTTGTCTGACCTACATAGGGAAAAGCATCGTAAGAAGATATATCTATATCGTCAAGTTTATAACTCATAAGTGGCTCCTTTCCGAACTATTAAATCAGCTCCCGTACAAGTTGCATTGCCATATAGATAAACCGTAACATGAGCACCACTACATTCATCTACGATTATATCTGCATTATCCAAAGCATCTATAATCAAGCGTGCCCCATTGGAAGCCCGAAGATTCAGCTTTGTACTATCAGCAGCCCATATTCGGCACATCATGCGTTCTGTTATTTCCACTACGGCATAACATTCCCCCACAAAGGCTACTTCCTTTTGATTTTTCACATTTACTGTTTCATCGGCATATAATCCTTGTCCGTGCATCATATCTCCAAAATTAGAGCGAATAAATGCACTCGATGGGGTATGTCTTGAAAGACAAAACTTAATATTATCAAAGAAACATCTAATCATCTCTGCCTTGGATTTTGTTTCAGCCAACTCTTGAAGCCCTTCATCGCAGGCTCCGGCAGCACCTGCCAATAATGCAATTCGTTCTTTCAGTTCCATACTATCCTCTCCCATTATAGTTTTTAGTGTTTTTTCTTATTTCATCAAGCTTTGTTTCCAATGATTTGATACCCGTTTTCAGTTCTTCAACAAGAGTTCCGGTATTATCTGCCGTTGCTTTTGTATTATTGTTTATTCCAATAATCTGCACATAAATATTAGCTATATTGGCAAGCTGCGTCCGGCATTCTATAAAATGCTCATGGCTCAAATTAAGCAAAGAACGTATATCTAAAGCAGACATATTCCATAGACCTACAAGCTGGGAAGCGGTGCCCTCAGTTACCGCAGCCTGCAGCTCACCAGTAACGCCATTCTCCATTTCATCTTCAACTTCGCTATTTACAAGTCCCAACTTCTTCAACAATTCCTGATAACGCCCCAACTGTCCCAATATCTGATCTTTTCCCTGCTGACCCGCTGCAACAATTTGGTCTATTTCCCAGTTGGTAAGTTCAAAACCGCCGGCACTGTTTTCATTAAAAGCATCTGCCATTTTTTGAAACATATCGGACATCGATTTTTGGATTACAAAAACGTCCAGTTGCTTAGATATGACATTCTTCATCAAGTCATTTATCTTTTCTTGTATAGCTTCTTTGCCGTTATCAAGACCATTACATAATCCGTCAACAATACTCGAAGCCATATCATTGGAAAATGAATACAAATCAGTCGTTGATAATTCATCTATAATTCCCTGTCTGAGTTCTTCTATCTTATCCCTATAATCCTCTATTTGGCTTTCCCAATCAGCAATCTTCCCGTCGTCACGTTTTTTAGACTTTTTGCTTTGCTCTGCAGCTATCATACCCTCAGTTTCCGCTATCTTTTGATACAAGTTATTTACCTGCTCTATCTGCTTGCTATATTTCTCACTGCCGATAGCTTTGGCTGTTTCACGTTCCAACTGCCGGTATTGCTTTTCCAAGTTTTTCACATTCTCTTGATGCTGTTTAATTTCCCGATTAGCCTTACGACTTCTTCGGTCAAAGACATCAAATGCAGAAGATATAAGCCCAACGGCACCTGAAATCATAGCAGCCGGATTCATGGAAGCAATACCGCCGGCCAGTTCACCTGCCGACCCAACCATATTGGATATACTTCCAAGTAACTTTTGGGTTTCTTCATCCCCAGCCAATCCCATGTTCTTTAAACCGCCTATGACCGAATCAAAACATTCGTTCACCATTCCAAGCACTTCGGAAGTATCACCAAATATTTCTTTTAAGGATGCTTTCTTTTTAGTCTTATCAGCCTCTTTCTGATATTCTTTTATATGAGTAACCAAGCTGCGGAACGGGTTACGGGATTTGATTTCATTCTCCGCATCTTTCAGCTTCTCCAAGACCTTATCCAGGTTAATAGGGTCCAGTTTCAAATCTTTAGCTTTCGACTTGATTATCTGAATAAGATTTTCTATTTCGGAAATGGTAAGGTTATCCAAATCACCGAACAATTTTACCCATTCATCTGACTGCATCAACATCTGTGCATTTAACTCGTTCAAAGCTTTTTCTTTGCCTTTGGTTAGTTTATCTACCAATTCCTCATTTCCTGCTGCTTGAGCAATCTTTTCATCCCATTCTTTGGTTATAGTGTATTCGCGGCTCTTATAATCATCAAGTTGAGCAATAAGGGCATCGTATTTTTCCTTGAGTATTTTTTCTTCATTCATCAGATTCTTAACTTGAGCTTCAGAATACATATTACTCAATAAGTCTCGCTGCTCTTGTGGTAACTGCTCTATGGATGTAGTTGTAGGCTTGAAAACTCCCTTTTCATTATTCTTCTTACCTTTATTCCTTTCCTCCCATTGTTTTTTTTCGATTTCTTGTTGAGCCTTTATCAAAGCTTCTCCATGTTCTTTTATCGCAAACAACTCTTTCTGAAAATCCAAACGGCGCTGAGCTTGATACTTTTCTTCCCCTTCTTCCATTGCATCGATTCTCATCTGTTGCAAATCCATTGAAAATTGTTCAAACAGTTTTCCCTGTTCTTTTTTTGCATTCTCAATATCGCCTTTATAATCTTTTTTATCCGGTTCTGTATTAACCACAGTTGTGCCGGTTGTAGTAGTAGTCGTAGTGGTCGTACCAGTATTGACAGAAGTCAGACCTTTGATAAACGGAGCAAATCTCTTTTTTACTTGATAGATATTATATTCGGTCGAATAAACGCTTCTGATATATTCATCCAAAGCATCCACAACCTCATCACTTAACTGCCTATTGCCACTAGCAATGCCTTTCAACAGTTCTCTTTGTGTATCATACAAAACTTTCATGTTTCCCGTTCCGGCTCGTTGAGCTTCTGTCACCTTATCTACAATATTCTGAACTGTCAATTCTACCAATCCGCCGTTGTTTGAATATTGTGAAAGCCCCTTACGTAAATTCTCCAACTCATCAGCCTGCTTCTTTACTCCAGATGTAGCGATTTCATCGGTTGCTTGGTTTTGTATCTGTAAGGCGATCTTTTCTTTCAATGAAGCATTTATACGGTCATAAGCACTCTTAATTTCTTCTGCAGAGGATTTTTCAGTAAGCATATTACTAAGATAACTTCCATACTGTCCGTTTATCAGGTTTATCACTTTCCTTCTCTCTTCTGTCCCTTCCTTAGCGCGAGCCAATGCCGAAAATACATCATCCAATGCTCTTTTCTCTTTCAACTGTAATGCTATGCACTCGTTATAAGACTCATTTAATTTCCTATTTGCCTTCTCTGCTTCACTAACGTATGTTATATGCTTATATATGGCATATCCCAAAGCAGCTATAGCTGTTGCAATAAGCATATAAGGACTTTTAGCCATTATAGCATTCAATGCTTTTGTTTTCATGGCAAGTATTTCCTTTGCCTTGCTGACTATATTAAGCCAGTTTGCTTGAAGTTGCATCGATAGGGTCCACCCTTTAGCCAATCCCTGTTGATACAACTCAGCTTGCGCAGCGAGCAATACCGCAACACGATAACTTCCCCACGCCGTAGCACCTACTACCAACAAATCTTGCAAGGTAGATAATGTGTTTACCAAATCCCCATTAGAAAACGCATTATTAAAACTTTCGGCGATACCGGCAACTTGCTTCATTATTTCCTCGCCCATTGGCCGGAGTGCCGCAGTTATATTATTACGAAGAAGTACCAACTGATTTTCAGTACTATCATTCATCTTTTTAAAAGCAGTTTCCGCAGCTCCAGCGGAATTTCCCAACTCCGCCAAATCCTTAGAGGCTCCCTTGGCATTCTTTCCGGTAAGAGCCAATGCAGCTTGCAATGCTTCATCAGTACCAAGCAACTCTTTCATCTTGGTTGCAGAACCATCAGCTTTATCGTAAATCAACTGTAATGCTTCTTGGAATGTACGGCCTTGGAAAGCTGCATCTCCGAGTTGGTTAGCTGTACCAAGTATAGCAGCACGTATCTTTGTCATGGCTTCCGATGTCGGTACACCTTGCTTAGTTATAGTAGCCACAGCAGCCAGTACATCATCAAGGCTTATGCCAAATGAAGCAGCAATCGGTGCTGCTTGGGCAATGCTTGTGCCAAGTTCCCCAAACGTGGTCTTACCTAAACGGACTGTAGTAAATAGCTTATCGGACACGGATTTTGCTTTATCTGCCTGCATACCGTAAGCATTCAAGATAGTAGTAATGGCATCAGCAGCCGTTGCCGTTTCAGTCAGACCGCCGGTAGCCGCCTTAGCGGATACCTCTAAAATTTCCATACCATTTGCTCCATCATGACCGGCAGACACGATTTGATACAATGCTTTAGCCGCTTCATCACCGGCAATAGGAATATCACGAATCATATCCATAACACGATTCATATATTCTGTCAAGCTACCATCCACTTCTTTAGAAAGAGTAGCAACTTCAAGCATGGCTTTCTGAAAACGTTTTTCAAAATCGTATGATTCTTTGGCCGCACGAGCAAAGGCTATCCCTGCACTGATACCGATACCTCCGAACACATCAAACGATGTAATTTCATCAGCCATCGCCTTTATTATACCAATAGCTTCCCGACGACTTTTATAAAGTCCGGTATTATCTATGCCTGTAGCAAAATATAATGCACCATCTTTATTCTGAATACCCATAATTCATTTATTTTTAAAATATAAGAAAGCCCCATATCTTCACAGACACGGGGCATCAACCTCTAAAAACAAGACATGAAACAATGTTTCAACATTGTAATATATAAAAACAGGCATTATTTCGCTTTTGCGCCTTCAATATCATAGTACCTCTTCATCCGAATTGTTTTTGTCGGATCATCAAAACTTGGTAACTCAACCCATTCATAATCCACACCTTCGGTTTCTCCATCTTCATCAACTGTCCGGTTTCTTTCTTTCATCACAGAAGCATATTCCTGCATCATTATTTCAATCAAGGAATAACTGCTTTCCATTGTTTCCTTATAAGTCAATCCTAACGAATCATGCACTATAACTAAGAATCTTGCTTGACTGTATCCTGCCAACTTTGCAGATTCTTCTGAGCGGCTATTATCTCCGTCTCTCTCAATGGGCTCACGTTCTGAAGCATCGTGATAGAGTCGCAAAAAGGGAAGTAACCTATTCTAAAGAATATGGCATTGAGAAGTATTCGTATATCTTCCCATGTGGAATTATCTATAAGAACATTGCGAAACCATGCCGGTGGCTCCGACGGCTTATTATGAATGCCCAAACATACAATATCAAGAAGTAACTCTCCATACTTATCCATCATAACCGGAAAATCACTAGTCGGCTCATCAGACTTGACAATCATCTTATCAAGGTCTGCCGGTTCTATTTCAAGCAAAAGAGGTCGCAACTTAAACCATGTCCTAACCGTTATCGGACGTATGACTATACTATCCCCGACTTCCTTTCCTGCCGGAATAGATTTTCTCTCGCTAAAATCAAATGGTATCTTGACTGGTTGCTCCGTTATGGAAGCCGACTCCAATTTAAACAAATTCTTTATGCTCATAAATTTATCCAAAGGGGCTATCCCGTTGTACTTCCGGGAAAACTCCATAATATTCGCGACTATTATAGAATTGTTTCGCCCCTATCCATCAAAAGTTTGTTTCTATAGGCGGACTCGAACCGCCGACCTCATTATGCAATGCGCTCTGCCGACTGAGCTATATAGAACCATAGTTATTACTTGGATGCGGTTTTGGCCGCCTTAGCTTTAGGCGCCGCATCAGTAACTTCACGCATAAAGGCAGTTTTGGTTTCCCCTTTTTCTGTAATTGCTGCCTGTACGTACACACGAACCAATAACAACTCTGCTTGTTCTGCACCCGGAGCCTGCGAAATCTTAGCTGCTATCTTACCATTGACAACAGTATAAACTACTTTCTTTCCTTTTTTGGGCAATGTTTCGC